>Ga0310696_10002164_pt1 | contig 26607 bp, 19 predicted proteins | sample AusTroGonzalo_MG_4_FD_203885 | JGI IMG/M metagenome (GOLD analysis project Ga0310696, IMG submission 203885) | Bovine rumen microbial communities from tropical cattle in Woodstock, Queensland, Australia - Gonzalo_02 (v2) (version 2) | ecosystem: Host-associated > Mammals > Digestive system >...
GGACTGGCTCCGGTCTGTATACCTATTAATAAGACCGGCAACCAGAGTCGTAACTTCCCTGCCATGGTAGAGGCAGGTTTCCAAAGCGACAACCACATGCTGATGTTCCCTGCCGGCATCTGCTCCCGCAAGCGTGACGGGGTCATCAGCGACATACCCTGGAAGAAGACCTTCTTATCGAAGAGCGTCGAGTACCAGCGGGATGTGGTCCCCATCCATTTCAGTGGTCAGAACTCCAACTTCTTCTACCGTCTGGCAAACTTCAGTGACAAGCATCTGAAATTCAACCTGGCCATGCTGTTTTTAGTCGATGAAATGTACAAAAACGTGCATAAGACCTTCAAGGTGACCATCGGCAAGCCCATCCCCTGGCAGACCTTCGACAAGAGCCGAAGTGCGACAGAATGGGCCCAGTACGTCCGTGATATAGTTTACTCCATATAAGACCCTCAATCAACCCCTAAAGAATGGAACAAGAGATTATCCAACCCATCGACAAGGAAGTCCTCAAAAGCGAGTTGACCCCTGAACGTCAACTCCGTATGACGAACAAGAGCAATAACCGGATTTACGTCGTGACGGCTCATAATGCGCCGAATGTCATGAAGGAAATCGGCCGATTGCGTGAGATTGCCTTCCGAGAGGCAGGTGGCGGTACTGGTAAAGAGATGGATATCGACGAGTTCGATATCTGCGAGAACTGCTATAAACAGTTGATCGTGTGGAATCCTGAGCAGGAGGAGATCATTGGCGGTTACCGTTATCTGTTGGGTACGGACTGGGACTATGATGAGCAGGGACAGCCTATCCTGGCAACGAGTCACATGTTCCATTTCTCGGAGAAGTTCATTCAGGAGTATGCCCCTTACACCATTGAACTGGGTCGGTCGTTTGTGGCTCTGCCCTATCAGAGTTCGCGGATGGGTGCCAAGAGTCTCTTTGCCCTGGATAATCTTTGGGACGGACTCGGAGCCCTGACTGTGATCAAGCCGAATGTGAAGTATTTCTTCGGTAAGATGACGATGTATCCCTCCTATATCCGCAAAGGCCGTGATATGATCCTGTATTTCCTGAAGAAGCATTTCGACGACAAAGAACACCTGATTATACCGATGAAACCGTTGAAAATCGAGGAAGATCCACAGGAACTGGAGCGTCTGTTCTGTGAGAACACTTTCAAGGGGGACTATCGGATATTAAACCGCGAGATCCGGAAACTCGGCTATAATATCCCGCCGCTGGTCAATGCCTATATGAGTCTCTCGCCTACGATGAAACTGTTCGGAACGGCCATCAACTATGGGTTTGGTGACGTGGAGGAGACCGGTATCCTGATTGCCGTCGATGAGATATTGGAGGATAAGCGGGTGCGCCACATCGACTCCTATATCGAGGAACATCCCGAGGCCCTCAAGATTACGAGTGGCGCCAACAAGGTCATCTACAAACCGAGTTGAATCAAACAATCGGCAGCGCTATACCACAGATTTTCTGATAGACGTCGAGTGCGTACACATCCGTCATGCCGCTGATATAGTCGATGACGGCCATCAGACGTGTCTCCAGGTGGGGTGAGTCGATGTCGTACTGACTGCTGACGCGGCTGATGAGTTGCTTCGAATAGAAACGGTCCGGATGGCGGGCAGCCTCGATGAAATGGGTCATTAATGTCTCCATAATCTTGTAACCGGACAGTTCCACGTCGAGGACGGGTCTGCTTTTGTAGATACGCTCTACCGAGAGTGCGGCACAGTCGCGATAGGCCTTGTAGGGTGTTTCTGAGATGCTGTCAATCAGCGAACCCTTGAACGTGCCGTCCAGGATCTCTTCCTCATGGTTGACGAAGACCTGCACACACTCGTTTTCCAGTTTTCCGATGACGCAGGCACGCATATAGACCACTTTCTCATTGTCGTCGGTCAGTCCTTCGTCGATGATGCGTTGCAGGATGCTTTCCTGATGGGGCTGGTCGAAGAAACTGAGCATCAGACGGGCCGTCTCTTCGTATGAAAGAATCTTTAACTTATGGGCATCCTCCAGGTCCATGATCTCATAACAGATATCATCGGCTGCCTCTACCAGATAGACCAACGGATGACGGACATAACGGAGTGGTTCGCCCGGCTCTGAAAGACAAATAATCCCCAATTCATCGGCAACTTTCCGATAGATGTCCCTCTCTTCGTTGAAGAAACCGAACTTCCCTTTCTTGCTGGGAACAGAGGATGAGAAGGGGTATTTGACGATGCTGGCAAGAGTTGAATAAGTCATGACAAAACCACCTGTGCGACGCCCCTTGAACTGGTGGGTCAGCAGACGGAAGGCATTGGCGTTACCCTCGAAATGGGTGATGTCGTCCCAGAACTGGTGACTCACCTCCCGTTGCAGGTCTCTGCCAGGCCCTTCGGAGAAGTAGGTCTGGATGGCCTTCTCCCCACTATGGCCAAAGGGCGGATTGCCCATATCATGGGCGAGACAGGCGGTGGCCACAATCTGTCCGATCTCGGCAAAGAGGCTGTCCTTCAGTTCCGGGTGGCGATGGATGAGTTGCTTCGCCACATCGTTGCCCAATGACATGCCGACGCTGGCCACTTCCAGGGAGTGGGTGAGACGGTTGTGTACAAAGACACTACCCGGCAGGGGGAACACCTGTGTCTTGTTTTGCAGACGACGGAAAGGCGCCGAGAAAATCAGTCGGTCGTAGTCGCGCTTGAACTCCGTCCGGTCATCGTGACGCTCCGGATGTTTATGCTCTTGTCCGAGTCGTTTGTTGGATATAAGTTGTTGCCAATTCATCATAATTGACTGCAAAAGTAACGAAATTATTATAAAAAACAACATTTTCTGTGGAAAAATATGGCTATTTCAAGATAAATGTGTACTTTTGCACCAATGTTAAAATGAAATTTTAAAAGTATGCTCAAGATCAAGGTTGTCAACAAAGGACATCAGCCTTTGCCTCAGTATGCCACCGCGCAGAGTGCGGGGATGGACCTGCGGGCTAATCTGGAGGCTCCGGTTACCCTGCAGCCGATGGAGCGCAGACTCATTCCGACGGGTCTGTATATTGCGTTGCCCGAAGGGTATGAAGCACAGGTACGTCCACGGAGTGGACTGGCCCTGAAGAAAGGTATCACGGTGCTGAATGCCCCGGGGACGGTGGATGCCGACTACCGCGGTGAGGTGGGCGTGGTGCTCATCAACCTGTCGCAGGAGACATTTGTCGTGGAAGACGGGGAGCGCATTGCCCAGATGGTCATCGCCCGTCACGAACAGGCTGTGTTTGAGGCCGTGGAGGTGCTCGATGAGACAGAACGAGGTTCCGGCGGCTATGGGCATACAGGTGTGAAATGAAATTGGTCACGAAGAAGCGGATAAGAACAACCCTGGAGGTCTGGATGCTGACAGTCGTCATGGCGGTCGGCATGTGGTCGTGTTCCACCACCAAGACAGATGGTGGAGGGAAGGCTTTGACGGAGGAGAGGCCCCAACTCTCCCCGGAACAGGCACGCCTGTATGACCATTATTTCCTGGAAGCCATGGTCCAGCGACAGAAGGGGCAGAATGATGCCGCCTTCGACCTGTTGCGTCATTGTCTGGACATCAATCCCCATGCGGCTGAGGCCTATTATTTCCTGGCACAGTATTATAGTGCCCTGAAGCAGACGGAGACGTCTCTCGACTACTTCCAGACTGCAGCCCGTCTGAACCCGCAGAACGAGACTTACATGGAGACGCTGGCGCAGGTCTATATCCGTCAGCAGAACTATCAGGATGCCATTGCCGTCGTGGAGAAAATCTATGAGCGGCACAAAGACCGCGAGGGTCTGTTGGAGATGCTCTTCCAACTCTATCAGGAGGTGAACGACTACGAAAGTGCCGTTGCCGTCCTGGACAGGATAGAGATGATCGACGGCAAGAGTGAACGCCTGTCGCTGGCAAAGAGTGAGGTCTATACAAGGATGGGTAACGAGAAGGCTGCGGTGGCAGAGATGGCTGCCCTGGCCAAGCAATATCCCAACGACCTGAACTACCTGGCCATGTACGGGGAGAGCCTGATGATGAACGGAGAGACGAAACAGGCGTTGGATATCTATGAGCGTATCCTCACGGAAGAACCCAATAACAACCGTGTCCTGATGTCGTTGCGAACTTATTACCAGTCGCAGCAGAACCAGGCCATGGCCGACTCGTTGACCAGACGTGTGCTGTTGGGTAAGAATACGAGTCTGGAAGAGAAGACTTACCTGATCCGACAGATTATCGCATCCAACGAACAGGCCGGCGGGGACAGTACGGAGGTGCTCCGGATGTTCCACCTGATGATGGAGGTCGATACCACGGATGTGGATATCCCCATGTTGTGTGCCACCTATATGGACCTGAAGAAGATGCCGTCGGATAGTATCAAACCGGTACTGAACCATATCCTGAAACTGGCGCCGGACAACTCGACGGCACGCCTGCACCTGGTGGGTTACGCCTGGGCAGAAGACGATAAAGACCGTGTGATAGAACTATGTCAGACGGCCCGGGAATATAATCCTGACAATATGGCTTTCTATTATTATCAGGGGATTGCCTATTACCAGCGGGACAGTCTGGATCAGGCGCTCTCCACCTTCCAGAACGGGGTGAGCGTCATCAACGAGCAGAGTAATGCGGATATCGTCTCAGACTTCTATGAGGTGATGGGTGAGATCTTGCATAAGAAGGGAAGGGTACAGGAGGCCTTTGCAGCCTACGACTCCTGTCTGCAGTGGAAACCCGACAATATCCCGTGCCTGAACAACTATGCCTATTACCTCAGTCTGCAGAACGAGAACCTGTCGAAGGCCGAGACGATGAGCATGAAGACGTTGAAGGCAGAACCGAAAAACGCCACCTATCTGGACACCTTTGCATGGATCCTCTTCATGCAGGAGCGTTATGCTGAGGCGAAGATCTATATCGACCAGGCCTTACAGAACGTGGATTCCGTTGACCTCAATGGAGATTCCATCAGTAATGCGGCCATCTATGAACATGCCGGTGACATCTACTGGTATTGTAAGGATCCCGACAAGGCCCTGGCCTATTGGCAGGATGCCCTGAAGGGGGATGCTGAGAACAAGGTACTTATCAGAAAAGTTAAACTTAAAAAATATTTTAAAGAATGAAATCATCCAGTTTTTTGAAGATTGCCGTATTGGCAATGCCACTGATGTTGACTTCTTGTTTCTTACACAAGAAGAGTGTGAAAGAAGAGGCACCGGCACCTCTCACTGTTGAACAGCAAGAGCAGAAGAATTTCGTGGAGAGAGTACAGGAAAACGTGACCACTGCCCGCTTCCTTACTTCAAAGGTGAAGTTCTCTGTTGAGGTAGGCGCCCAGAAGTTGACGCTGACAGGTAACCTGAAGATGAAGCGCGACGACGTGATCCGTCTGCAACTGATGGCTTTCGGTTTTGTGGAGGCCGGACGTATCGAGATGACCAAGGACTATGTGCTGATCATGGACCGTATCAACAAACAGTATCTGAAGGCACCTTGGATGCAGGTGGACTTCCTGCGTAACAGCGGTCTGGACTTCAGTTCGATGCAGGCCCTGTTCTGGAACGAATTGTTCAAGCCCAATCCTGTCATTATCGGCAAGAAACCTGCCGCTGCTGACACGACGGCTGTCTTTACGACCCTTGAGAGCGGTGACGATATGATCGTCCAACTGAACGAGGGCAAGATGGACTACAGTTGGCTTGTCGGACGTAAGGATGCTGCCATCAAGATGGCTAATATCCAGTACAAGGACCGTTTCAATCCGGAGAACAATGCCCAGTTGAACTGGGACTACGATAAGTTTGAGATGTTCTCAGGCAAGAAATACCCGACCAAGCATGGCATTGCCCTGACGACTGCCAAGAAGGAGGTGAAACTCGGTATGACACTCAATTATCTTGGTAATGACACTGAGTGGGAGACCCGTACCGAAGTGTCCAACAAATACCGTGAGGTGACGGTCGATGAGATCCTCCGTCGCTTTATGTCCCTGTAAAGAAGATCAGAGATGAAGCGACTGTGGGTTATCCTCCTGTTGTTTTGTCTCTCTGTGGTGACCGTTTCCGGACAGAAAAAGACAACTGTCCGGAAAAAGGCCACTACCACTAAGACCGTATCCCAAAAACAGCCTGCCAAGAAACAGGCAACCACCAAAAAGCAGACTACTGCCAAGAAACAGGCCACTACAAAGAAAAAGACTGCCGCCAAGGAACAGCCCGTGACGGTGAAGGGGTTGCAGAACCAGCGCCAACAACTTCAGAAACAGATGAAGGAGCAGGAGCGTAAGTTGCGCCAGAATGAGCAGGATGTGAAGAAACGTCTGCAGAATCTGATGATCATCAATACGGAGATCAGTGACAAGCGCCGGACGATAGACACCATCCGCCGGGATATCAATACCCTTGATGGGAATATCCAGGTTCTGGACCTTCAGGTCAAGAACTGGGAGAAAGACCTTGAAGCGCGTAAGGACCGTTTCAAGAAGTCCGTGCGTTACATGCATCGTAACCGGAACATCCAGAACCAGTTGATGTTCATCTTCAGTGCCAAGAACTTCTCACAGATGTTCCGCCGTATGCGTTTCATGCGGGAGTATGCCGTTTTCCAACGGGCTCAGGGAGAGGCCGTGCAGTTCATGCAACAGCAGGTGGCCGAGGCGGTAGAGGAACTGTCGGGCGTGAAGAAACAGAAGAACGACCTGCTCTACCGTGGAGAACAGGAGAAGAAGTCGCTGGAAAACAAACAGGTGGAGCAGCAAAAGGTGGTCACTTCCCTACAGAAAGAGCAGAAAACCATCCAGAGCGTCTTGGAGCAGCAACGGAAGAAGGACGCAGCCCTGAATGCCCAGATCGACAAGTTGATTGCCGAGGAGATCGCCCGTGCCAAGGCTCGTGCCGAGGCAGAGCGCAAGAAAAAAGCCGCTGAGGAAGCCCGTAAGAAACAGGAGGCGGAAATGGCCCGTAAGAAGGCTGCTGCCGAAGCCGCCGCCCGTGAGAATGCCCGTAAGATTCAGGAGGCTAAGGAGAAGGAGGACAAGGCCAAGGCAGAGGCCCGTGCTGCCGCCACTAAGAGTGAGCGTGAGAAGGCTGCTGCAGAGAAGGCTGCCCGTGAGGCAGAGAATGCGCGTAAGGAGGCAGAGCGCAAGGCCGCCAATGAGGCTGCTGCCCATGAGAAGGAGATGGCTGAGGCCAGGAAGAAGTCTGAAGAGTCTTGGACAGTGTCGTCTGTCGACCGTCAGTTGAGTGGTAATTTCGAGAGTAACCGTGGACAATTCCCTATGCCTATAACGGGCCCTTACAGGATTGTCAACACCCAGGGCCAGCATCGTGTGGAGGGCCTGAAGGGAACAACGGTTCAGGAAACGAAGGGCATTGAACTGAAAGGACAGCCAGGGGCCAAGGCCCGTTGTATCTTTGACGGTGAGGTAAGTCGGGTTGTCAACTACAGAGGGTCGGTGATTGTCATCGTGCGTCACGGAACCTACTTCTCTGTATACAGTGACCTTTCGTCGGTGAGTGTCAAAAGCGGACAGAAAGTCAGCACCCGTCAGATCATCGGTTCCGTCAGTCAGGATGGTACGATGAAGTTCCAGTTGCGCCGTCTGTCAGGTGCCTTGCTCAACCCCTTGTCCTGGTTGAGCAGATAGATGATTCCTTGATTATAGTTGGAAGTCTGAGAGCAGTCGCACATACGTGTCGATGGCCTGTTCTATCTCGGAGATGCGGATGAACTCATCGGCAGAGTGACTGCGTGCAGAGTCGCCCGGACCCAGTTTTATCGACGGGAAGGGCATCAGGGCCTGGTCGCTGAGGGTGGGACTGCCAAAGGGCTGCATCCCCATCGCCATACATTTCTGTACCAGGGGATGTGTCTCCGGGATGCCCGATGAGTGGAGTCGGAACGAACGGGCCTCCAGACGGCATTTCTTCATTTTCTTCCGCAGGAACTCAAACAGGAACTCATTCTGGTAGAATTCATTCGGGCGCACGTCGATGATAAAATGCAGGCTGTCGGGAACCACATTATGTTGTGTGCCGGACTCTATGACGGTCACTGTCATCTTCGTGGGACCTAACAGCGGACTCTCCTTACGGAACCTGTAGTCTCTCAGCCAGACCAGGTCGTCAAGGGCTTCGTAGATGGCATTCACACCTTCGTTTCTGGCGGCATGGCCGGAGATGCCGTCGGCATAACCGTCAATGACCATCAGTCCTTTTTCGGCAATGGCTGGTTGCATGCCAGTCGGTTCACCGACGATGGCCACGTCAATCTGTGGCAGTCTTGACATGACCCGGCTGAACCCATCCTTGCCAGATACCTCCTCCTCGGCAGAGGCTACCCAGAGGATATTATAGTTGCGGGGCTGGTGGAGCATGATGCGGTAGGTCTGAAGCAGGGCCACAAGACCACCTCCACAGTCGTTGGAGCCCAAGCCATAGAGGACATCTCCTTCCTGGGTGGGCTGATAAGGGTCACGTGTCCAGGTGGCCACCGGCTTGACGGTATCGATGTGGGCATTCAGCATCACCGTCGGACGGTTGTTGTCCCAGTCCTGACACCCCACCCACAGGTTATGACCCTCACGACCGTGTGGCAAATCCCATTCATATAAATAACGGCTCAGCAGATTGGCTGCCCGCTCTTCATCCCTACTGACTGACGGTGTGGCTATCAGTGCCTTCAGCAGTCTGACTGCATCGTTCAAATAACTGTTATGCTCCATAGATTCCTGATATTTGCTGCAAAGTTACAAAGATTATTTCAAACTACCAAAAAAAGATGCCACCACTCTCGCGAGCAGTGGCATCAAAAAAGCCTATGTTTAACTAAAAATCCTTTTCTCTAAAAGAAATTTTCAGCCTTACGGCTAAAAATTTGAAAGTTTAAAAGGGAATTTCACAATTGCCTCCTGTTATCCACAGCTGAAAACTTTCTCTTACCAATAACTAAAAACCTAAAACTATAAATATTACTACTAACCTAAAACAATCTATTAACCTTTTGACGATGCAAAGATACATCTTTTTTCGGTTACTTGCAATATTTTTATAGGAATAAGTGTATAAATACCCATCATTCTTGACATAAATCAAGCGATTGTGTGCGAAAACACTAAATAATTACTCATTTTTCTTTGTTTTTTGCAAAACTTACAGTACCTTTGCGGGCAAAATAAAAAAGGTATAAGATATGAAGAAACTATTAGGGGTTATTATCGTTTTGCTGGTGGCTATCCTCATGGCTTTGACCGTTCCTGACAAGCAGAAACACAAGGATGCCATGATGGAGGCTGTTAACGAGTATGTGAAAGAAGAGGCTGTTGACAGGGTGGGTGACAATATCCTTGCCAAATTGGGCAAGAGCGTTGTCGTGAAGACTGTAGAGACGGTCCTCAACTCAAAACTCAAAGTCGACAACTATTACCTCTTTAATACTACGCACGTGCGCCTGAATGGGAAAGACCAGATGTTGTCAGTGGGCTTGTTCGGTCATGTGTTTACCTTCGACAAGGAGATGCTTCGCGACAAGTTGAACGAAGCAATGAATGCCAAGGAAGAGGCTGAAAGTGAGAGGGAGGCCGCCAAGCAGAGCGCCAAGGAACTGAAGCGCCTGAAGAAAGAAGAGCAAAAACGCCTGAAGCAACTGGAGAAGGAGCAGAAGCAACGTGAGAAGGAGGCAGCCAAGGAAGCCAAGCGTATCGCCAAAGAAGCAGAGAAAAGGGCCAAGGAGGCCGAGAAAGAGGCTAAACGCAGGGCCAAGGAAGCAAAGGAGTGAGGGTATTAATTGTTAACACCAGCGAGCGAACGGGTGGGGCGGCTGTGGCTGCCAACCGTCTGATGAAGGCACTCATCAACCATGGTGTCAAGGCTAAGATGCTGGTGCGTGACAAGGAGAGTGACGCACTGACCGTAGTCGGTTTACCGAAGTCACCGATGCTCCATTGGCATTTCCTTTGGGAACGGCTCGTCATCTTCGTCCGTAGCCGGTTTTCGAGAAAACATCTTTTTGAGATAGACCTTGCCAACACAGGTTCCGACATCACCCGATTCCCGGAATACCAGGAGGCTGATGTCATCCATCTGCATTGGATCAACCAGGGCATGCTCTCGCTCGGCAGTATCAGGAAAATCCTGCAAGGCGGTAAGCCCGTGGTGTGGACGATGCACGACATCTGGCCTGCTACGGCTATCTGTCATCTCACACTGGGTTGCAGGAGTTTTACCACGGCCTGTAAGTCCTGTAGGTTATTGCCTGGAGGGAGTTCGCTGGCCCAGGGTGTATGGCGTAAGAAACAACGGTTGCTTGAAGATGGCAACATCCATTTTGTGGCCTGCAGTCATTGGCTGGAACAAGAGGCCAAGTCGAGTGCCCTGCTCCAGGGACAGAAAATCTCATGCATCCCCAATCCCATTGATACCCATATATATAAGAAAGGTAATAAGGAGGAGGCTCGTCAGCGACTGGGCTTGCCGCTGGACAAGAAACTGATTCTCTTCGCCTCGCAACGGGTGACCAACGAAAACAAAGGCATGTCGTATCTCATCGAGGCCTGTTGCCTGCTGAAGGATGTTCCTCAATTGGGTGTGGTCATATTAGGCGGTCACGCGGAGGAAGTGGCAGACCAATTACCTTTTGAGACCTATCCCTTAGGATACGTCAATGACGAGCACCGTATTGTGGATGTCTATAATGCGGCCGATGTGTTCGTATTGCCTTCACTCTCGGAGAACCTGCCCAACACGATCATGGAGGCGATGGCCTGTGGCGTGCCTTGTGTCGGTTTCAGGGTAGGGGGTATCCCGGAAGAGATTGATCACCTGAAGAATGGCTATGTGGCCGTGTATCGTGATGCCGCCGACCTGGCCAAGGGCATTGCCTGGATATTACAGGAGGCCGACTACGCTTCGTTGAGTCAGCATGCCGTCCAGAAGGTGGCGCAGCACTACTCCCAGCAGAGTGTTGCCGTCAAATACCTTGAAGTCTATCAGCAGGCTATGGCCTATAAGCACTACGGACTATGATTAAGATCACCTATGTCACCATCACCTATCAGGCTGAGAAGGTACTGCAACGCACCCTCGACAGTGTGCTTGCGCAGGACTATCCGGAGATTACACACCTGATTATCGACGGTGCCTCGACGGATGGTACGCTGGAGATGGTCAACGACTATATTGAGCGTTCGAATGCAGCCGATAACGGTCATAAGGTGTTGCTCATGTCAGAGCCTGACGACGGCATCTACGATGCGATGAACAAGGGACTGCGAAGTCTTGACGGCGACTATGTCTGTTTCCTCAATGCCGGTGATTTCCTCCCCTCCTCCGATACCGTCAGCAGAATGAATGCACAATGCACAATGCACAATGCACAATGCACAATGCACAATGCACAATGCACAATGCATAATGCACAATTGCCTGCCGTCCTCTATGGCGACACGGATATTGTCGACGGAGAGGGCCGTTTCCTGCATCACCGTCGTCTGTCGCCTCCGGAACACCTTACCTGGAAGTCGTTCCGCCACGGTATGCTCGTCTGCCATCAGGCTTTCTATGCCCGTACAGACTTTGCCATTGCCACGCCTTATAATCAGAAATACCGTTACTCTGCCGATGTGGACTGGTGCATCCGTATCATGAAGGCTGCCGCCAAGGAGGACGTGCCTTTGCAGAACCTGCACATGGTGGTGGTCAACTATACCGAGGAGGGACAAACAACACTCCATCACCGTGAGTCGCTCCTTGAGCGCTACAGGGTGATGGAGAGTCATTACGGACGTATCAGTACCTTCTTCATGCATTGTTGGTTTGTCGTCCGTGCCGTGATTTCCTGATGGCTATTCTTCCATTATCTGTTTTAAAATGAGTACAATATCGGCAATATCCACCTTGCCGTCATTGTTCATATCGGCATTGTCGAAGTTGAATCTCCCGGATTGTTTTCCCATCATGTATTCAACAATCTCCACGATGTCTTTGGCATCCACCTTGCCGTCGCTGTTCGCATCGCCCACGATGCTTCCTACCTCTACGACATATTGGAGACCATCTTTATTGTAATAGCCGCCATTTTGGAAGGGGAGGTCTGCAGTCTGAGGAGAACCAAAATTGCTGAAAATGATCTCACCTGGCTTTTCGACAGAAGTGTTGTTCTGCTTGGTGCCGTCCCAGGTCCATTTCCACACCTTATTTCCATTCTCGGCCACGCCTAACAACTTACAAGCCACACCAGGCCAATCTCCATTGGCATAAGTGAAGTTCTCTGCAGGGGAATCATTCCAGGCCCAACAGTAGATGGTTCTATTCCAACTAACGGGAGCCTCAAAGAAGGCACATACCTCACCAGCATTCACTGTGCAGACGGCTTCTGGCAGTTTCTCCTCCTCTTTATAGATAAAGGTGCGCGAGATGATGCCACTGACGGAAGAACCAATCAACAGACCCACCTTCAGCGTCACATCATTTTCTCCTTCTATCCTGATGCTACTACCGCTGGTCACCTGTGTACCATTGGTGGCAGAGGGCACTGAGCCATCCAAGGTGTAGACAAGTTTGGCATTGGCCGTTTCTGACACAGCCGTCAGTTTTACGTTGAAAGCCTCTTTGAATTCGCCGCTACCCTTGTCGGCCCAAGCGGTTTCCAAATTCTTGGCCAGATAGTAGGCATAATGATGGCCTGAAAGAATCTTTGTCCATTGGCTGTTGTTGGGCTTAACGGACTTTTCATCACCCACCACAACCAACAACCTTTTGCTGCCATTTACCTCAATGATGTTCGCATAATATTGGGTGCTACTCATGAGGTTTGTATAGGTTGAAGTGTTAGTAATACCGGCCAACTTACGCGCCTCTATCATGGCCTTAATCTCAGGTTTATAAGCCTGCCAGTGCGTCAGGAAGACGCAGGGTGTGCCGGGCATGGCCAACAGATAGGCATTGGCTGCCAGCGTGTCTTTTCTCAGCGGACCATTCGAAGAGCCGTTAGGACGAACCTCCGTGTCGTGATTCTCCACAAAGGTAACGGCATACTGACGATAGTCTCCGTCCTGATAGTCCTTGCTGACGAGAGGCCAGTTGCTCTCATTCTGTTTACCGAGATATGACCAGTCCTGTCTGTCGGTAGCATTGCGGACCACATACTTAAATTGGAAGTCGAAGGCGGCGCTGGTCTTCCCGGTGCCATCAATCCAGTTTCTGATGGTGTTCGAACTGTCCCAGCACTCACCGACGGAGAACTGCGGATTTGAGTACTCGTTGTAAAGTTTCGTGTATAATCCGCTGTAGCCTTTCACCATGTCGTAGCGGAAGCCTATATAGCCGAGGTCTTCCAACAGGAATTTCAGATAGGCCTTCACGATAGTCTGCACGTTCTCGCTCTTGTGGTCCAGGTCGCGCATGCCATCCCAGCCTTCGCCCGTGTCGTTATTGTTACTGAGGCTGTAACCATTCTGCGTGGCCCAGTTTTTGGTGGCACCTTTATCATCGTTGGCACAGATATCTGTTGACTTCATCTCGTAGGTCACACCTTTATAGGTTTCGATGGGGAAGTCCACCCAGTTGCTCACGTTCTTACGGTGGTTGATGACCACGTCGGCGATGGTGCCGATGCCCTTCTCCTTGAAGGTCTTGATCATTGAGCGCAGTTCGGTCTCAGTGCCGAAGGTGCTGTTGTAGTTGTTAAACCACCACAGGTCGTCGTAGCCCATCGACGTGCCGCCACAGTTGCCGCTTTGCGGTATCCATACCAGATCGAACGTGGTGGCCAGGTCGTCGGCCTGCTTTTCCAAACGTGTCCACTGTGTGTCGTCGAAGGAGTCCCAGTAAAATCCTTGCAGCATCACACCGCCATAGCCCTCAGGCCAACCCTGAGCCTGAACATTTATCGTGCCGCAGAGTATAAAGATGGCGGCCAGCATCCCAGATAGAATCTTTTTCATGTTGTCTTTATTAGTAGAATCATTTTGCCTGCAAAAATACACTTTTCTTACGAAAGTTCCAAATTTTGGAGCAGTGAATGCAGACAAAAAATGTTAACGAATGGGACAGTCCGTATCAGTATGGTTGCACGAAACAAACACGTAAAGGATTGGTCAGACTTTTAAATTCTGTAAAATTTGTCTTAAAATATACAAATTTCGAATACATTAGGCATTCGAATCTTTGTTATTTGTGAAAATTTGCTTATCTTTGCACTAATACCTAAAATAGCAAAAGACAAACGTTGACGTTGTCCAGAATAAATAAAACAATATGTCACAACTTGAACCCCTCATAGCCGACCTTGCGCTGATTCTCATCTGTGCAATCTTCCTGCTCTTTGCCCTCGGTTTGGAGTTCTCTTTCACCCAATCTGGAGAAACGGAGCGATATCATGACCAAGACATTTACCGAGAACCTGAATGAACGTAAACAAAACCAATTATAAATAATTATGAAACAACTACTTTTACTTATCGCTTCAGTCCTGACATGTCAGGCCAACGCAAACAATTATCGAGACATGGAAACCCTTACGCTCGAAGTACCCGAAATGAAGGCCGAGTTGGTGGAGGTCAAAGCAATTCCCGCCTCCGCGATGAACCTGTCGACAACCGCCAACAAGTGGAAACCTGACTTTGACTTCTTCAAGACGAAGACGAACCCGGGTGTCAAACCTTACAAGATCATGGACGACTTGACCTTCGTGGGCATACCCCTGTTCGCGGCCGGATGGGCTATTAAGGGCGACAAGGCCATGTTCCGCGTCAACCAGAAGGCCGAGAGCGGTGGCAAGAGGAACACCCAGTTGCTCACCGACTTCAAGACCGGTATCGACGACTATACCCAGTTCTTTGGTCCTGCCGTGACGGTCGGCTTGAAACTGGGCGGCTATGAAGGACGCAGCGACTGGCCTCGCCTGTTGGCAAGTGCCGGTATGTCATACGCCATTATGGCAGGATTAGTCAATGGTATCAAGTACTCGGCCAAGGAGATGCGCCCCGACGGCTCTACCGCCAACTCGTGGCCCTCGGGTCATACTGCAACGGCCTTCGTCGGTGCTTCCTTGCTTCACAAGGAGTATGGACTCACCCGCTCGCCTTGGTGGTCGGTGGCAGGCTACGGCGTGGCTACGGCAACGGGTGTGATGCGTGTGCTCAACAACCGTCACTGGATCAGCGATGTCATGTCGGGTGCCGGCATCGGTATCATGTCCACCGAGTTGGGCTATGCCCTTGGCGACCTGTTATTCAAGGGAAAGGGTCTGCTGCGCAACGACCTGGCGTTGGAAAGCGAAAAGCCTTCTTTCTTCAGCATCTCCATGGGTCTGGGCCTTGGCCACAAAGACCTCGAGTTTGAGGATCAGGGGGGAAAGACGATGAGCCTCAAGTTCCGTGCCGCCACAGTGGTCGATGCCGAGGGTGCCTATTTCTTTAATAAGTACGTCGGCGTGGGTGGTCGCCTCAGGGTCAGGGCACAGTCGGCCAAGGACTTCGGCGATTTTGGTGATTATGTGGCTTATGAGGATTATTATGTTTGGAATAGCCTGCGGCCTCACTATGAAGCCGCCTTCCCCGCTGACTACCAGGCTGGTAATACGTTTCAGAACGAGCTCACCTTCCTGGGTAAGGTAGGCTATATGGCAGAAACGGAGAGTGAGTGGGATGCCAACGCACCCGTCACCGCTGCCTACGGCATCGTGAAAAGCGACCACATCACCGAGTTCACGGGCAGTGTCGGTGTCTATTTCAACCTGCCTCTCGGCACCCATTTCTCACTGGGCACCAAGGCGCTGATCGGCCGTTCCATCACGCAGGAACTTGACATTGACGGTTATGCCGAGGGTAACCAAAAAGATATCAGTTACACGATGACGCTCGACAACCGTCCGAGTTATAAGGGCGCCGATGGCGACCCCACCTTGTCGCTCAACGACCTGCAGTATCCCAACAATACGGGTGAGAAATGGACTGACGACTGGGAATACCTGACCGTGGGCGCCAAGTCGTCTACCTCGTTTGGCACGGGCCTTTCGCTCACCTATCGCTACAAGTCGAATTTCTCCTGGCGTATCTACTGCGACTACGACTACACCCGCAAGGACTTCACGGCTACCTACGACCCCTTCCACTTCACGCAGAAGAGTATGACCAGTGGTGCCAGCAACCTGTCGGACTTGGCTCTTTCGATTGCGGATGAAAATCTCGTCGACGACTTCGCCGATGGTCTGGGTATGGCGCCCAGGGAATACAAGACCCGCAAGTATATGAACTACTGGACGCTGGGTCTCTCGTTCTTGGTGAACCTCTAAAATAATGTCGCCCACGGGACCATGTTATTTATGGGTATTTGTCTACCTTTGCAAAAACTAAATAGATAACTTAAAATAAACATGAGTAAGGATGATACATTACGTTCGCCGGATCAGATTTGCGACCATCTGCGTGTGACTTACGTTCCCACCTATCTGCTGGCAACGGCTGTGGCGTTGCTGCTGTTGGCATTCATTGTATGGGGCGTGCTCGGCAGTGTGAGCGACAAAGCCTATTTCTCAGGCGTGGTGTTCCCCGCACAAGGTACTGCCGACGTCATGCTGCCTAACAAGGGTATCGTGCGCTCGATGATGGTTCGCGATGGCGACAGTGTGAGAGTGGGACAGACAGTGGCACTGGTATCCGTCGGCGACAGTCATAGTTTCCTGACGAGTACAGTGAGAGGTGTTGTGGTCAGTACGAAGACCGACAATGAGCCGTTTGAGGCCTTCGAACCTATCGTGAGCGTGGTGGGCGATTATGCCTCCGGCGGATTGTCGCAGCAAACCCTGCTCCTTGCCTACGCCAACAACGAGGCACAGCGTGACCTGCGCGTAGGTATGGAGGCCCAGGTATGGCCCGCCGACGAGAAGCGCGACGAGATAGGCTATGTCCGTGGCCGCATCCGTCAGGTCGTACGCTATCCGGCCAATGCTGCCAAGGTGCGCCAGATACTGAAATCAGACGTCCTGGCCAAGCAGTTGTTGGAACAGGACAATGTGGTCTATGAGGTGCTGATCGATCTGCAGCGAGATTCTGCCGACCCCACTTGCTATGACTGGTCGTTCGGCGTGCCAGATAATGTGAGCATGGAATTTGGTACTTACTGCTCGGTGCTCGTTGAGACCCGCAGTCGCAGCATGTTCCAGTATCTGTTCGATGCATCGCGCTCGCGCTTCCGTAATCTCCAGCAAAAATTTGAGTGATGAAAGGGAAACCGCAGGCCAATAAATCCAAACTGTCTGTCCTGTCGGCATTCAGGTATTTTCTGAAGGGCAACATCCTGTTTGCCTTCAATGGCATTGTGCTTGCTATCATCGACTCCGTAGCCAACATCTTTCCACCGTTGTTCCAGCATGTATATACTGACAACATCATCACTCAGAAGAACCCTGAATGGTTTTCCCCGCTGCTGACGATCTATATCCTGCTGTTCGTGCTTGAACTGGCTGTATGGGTGTCGATGTCCATATTACGGCGTAAGAGTCAGGCAAAACTCACTATCACCACCTCGTCGAATTTTCTGTGGACGGTACTGCGGCTACCGATGACGCGGCTCAATCAGTTCAGTCCCGGCGAACTGGTGGCCCGCTATTCTACCATTGCAAAAACTATCAGAATGATGGATTACGCCTTACCTTCCATCAGTTTCCTTATTCTGCCTATTGCCTGTTGCTTCATTGTGATGCTCTTCAATTGGAAACTGGGCTTGTTGCAAATCTTCTCCATCCTGCTGCTCGTCTATGTGATGCGTTCTACTGCAAAGATGCAGAAGAAAATCGCCATGAACCTGGAGGTGACGGAGGCGCGGCTGCAGAATGTGACGATGACGGGTATGAGCAATCTGGAAACCATCAAGTCCCTCGGCGGTGAGCGCTACTTCTTTGCACAGTGGGAGAGGAGTTATGTACAGGCCATGAATGCCCGTGTGAAGACAACCACCAACACCGTCTATCTTAGCGCACTGCCTGTGGTGGTACTGCAACTTACCAATGCTGCCATTTTATGCCTAGGTACGTGGTTTATCTTGCAAGGCGAGATGACACCAGGTATGATCCTCGCCTCACAGGGACTAGTCAATGAAAGCATTTTCCACGTCAACAGGATGATTGACAGCACGCAGACACTGTTGAGGCTTAGTTCATCGATCCAGCGCATCAAGGATGTGACCGACTGCGGCCATGAAGCCCTCGATCTGCAACTGCCTAAAGACGACGAACTGCCCGACGTGGCCAAACTGGCAGGCGAGATAGAACTGCGTGACGTCACCTTCGGCTATGATCGCAGCCAGCCACCTATTCTGAGCCACTTCTCGCTGAAGATCAAGGCTGGCGAGCGCATAGCCTTGGTAGGCCCCTCGGGCTGTGGCAAGAGCACGATACTAAGTCTGGTCTCCGGCCTTTACGAACCTTGGGAGGGTGAGGTGCTCTTCGACGGCAAGCCCCGTAAGGCCATTGACCGCATGACTTTTGTCAATTCGGTCTCAGTGGTCAACCAAGATGTAACGCTCTTTGAGGGCACTATTGAAGACAACGTCAAGATGTGGGATGATTCGATTGAAGACTTCGCCATGGTGCTGGCCTGCAGCGATGCGCAGATCCACCAGGAAATCATGGAGCGCCCAAGGGCTTATCAAGGTGAGGTGGCTGAACGCGGCAAGAACTTCAGCGGCGGACAGCGACAACGCATCGAGATAGCCACCGCACTGGCCAAGGAACCCACCATCCTGCTGATGGACGAAGGCACGTCGGCACTAGACCCTGAGACAGAATCCAAGGTGATGAGCCATATCTATGGCATGGGCATCACATTCATTACCATAGCCCATCGGTTGGAGACCATTGCCAAGTGCGACCAGATTTATGTGATTGAACACGGACGCATTACCCAGCACGGCACCCATGACGAACTGGGCCAGACTGACGGTCTGTATCGCAACCTCTTAAAATACGCCTGATGCCATGAAAACGAGCATATTACTCCAGCAGTTAGCCCAGCGCATGGACGGCGACCGTAAGGCGATGAGCCAGACGATGGACCTCCTGCGCTCTCTGTTAGACAGAAAGTTGTGGAAGCAGATGCTGTCGGCTCAGGAAACACCCTCGGACTTCGAGCAGATTGAGACGTTGCTGGAGCAGTATAACATCTTCTTCCGCGAAATAGAACTTTCCGACGGATGGTGGGCTCGCTGTACGGGCTATATCCTTGGGTTCCTGGCTGACGACAATACTCCTGTCATACTTGCGCCCGGCTTCACGGACTATACTTTCACCCACCCAAAGACTGGCAAGCAAATGTCGGCGAGTAAAAGTGCCGACCTGCTTAAGAAGGAAGCAATCATAGTCTGTCTGCCACTCACAGAGGATAAACTGACTGTCAAGGCACTCATGCGCTATGCGATGTACAGTCTTTGCAAGTATGATTTCATCTACGCCCTGATTGCCTGTGTTGCTGTCATCCTGCTGACGATGTTCACGCCCTATGTGACAAAGTTAATCTTCTCGGAAGTCATTCCCTCTGGCGATTCCACCCAGATTGTTCCCATAGCGACGCTGCTCATTAGTGCGGGTGTCGGTCTGACGATGGTACAGATAGCCCGCAACCTGGTGGTGGTACGTATCAAGGACAAAGTGGAATACACGCTGCAGACGGTGCTCATGTCGCGTCTGCTGCTATTGCCAGCCACTTTTGTCAAGAAGATTACGCCGGGCGACCTCTCCAACCGCCTGCTGTCGCTATCGAGTGTCAGTTCGCGTCTGACTGCCAGTTTCCTGTCGACGCTGCTGACCTTCCTGTTCTCAATCATCATGTTCGTACAGTTCTTCATCTATGGCGGCACGCTGCTCTATACTGGCGTTAGTGTCATCGCGCTGCAGATAGTGGTCATTATACTGGAGAACTACTATACTCGCAGATTACAGATCAGCGTGAACGACAGCAGTTCACATCTCATCGGTACGCTTTTCGCATTGTTCTCCGGCATTCAGAAAATTAAGACCAGCGGTGCAGAGTTCCGTGCTTTCCACCAGTGGGCAAAGGCATACGCTCCGTCAGAAATGTATAGCAGCCGACAGCCGTTAGCCAGCTTCTATGTGACTGCCATCAGTTATTGCCTCAAGTTCCTACCCATGATTGTGACGATGTGGGCAGCCTGGTATTATGGGCTGACACTCTCCGACTATATCGCCTATTGCACTGTTCTGGGCTTGGTATGCAGTGCCATCCTGCAGTTGCAGACCATCACAAGGCTGGTGGCACGCCTGCTGCCCGAGTTGCGACTCTGTCGTCCACTCTTGACGGCCAAGTTAGAAATGAAGGAGAATACCCAAGTGGTCAAGGACATATCAGGTAATTTGGAAATACGTGGCTTGAAGTTCCGCTATGCCGATGACATGCCACTGCTCTTCGACGGGTTGAACCTGACCATTAACAGTGGTGACTACGTTGCCCTCGTCGGACCCTCGGGCTGCGGCAAGAGCACACTGATGCGACTGATGCTGGGACTGGAGCATCCACAGTCAGGGTCTATCTTCTTTGACCAGTATGATATCAGCGACATCAACCTTCGCACCCTGCGACGTTTTTGCATAGGCATCTGCATGCAGGACGGCCAACTCGTTGAGGGCACCATTCGCGACAACATCGTCTTCAACGATCCGCTGTTGACCGACGAGGATGCCTGGGAGGCCGCACGCATGGCGGCACTCGACGAGGACATCCGACGGTTCCCCTTAGGCATGGACACACCCATCACGGTCGATGGTAAAGGCGTGTCGGGCGGGCAGCGGCAGCGCATTCTCATTGCACGTGCGTTGGTCAGGAAACCTAAAGTACTCTTCCTCGACGAGGCCACATCGGCACTCGACAACATCAGTCAGCACATTGTCATAGAGAACCTGGCCAAGTTGCAGTGTACGCGTATTGTCATTGCCCACCGCTTGAGTACCATCCGGAAGTGTAACCGCATCATCATACTACGCAACGGTCGTGTGGAGGCAGACGGCACTTACGAAGAACTGAAAGATCAATTGATAAATGAGAAGAATGAAAGAAGATAGAGGAAGAAATATGGAGATAAAGGGAGATAGAGGACGATACTCTGTGGGTGGATGTTCTATGGTAAGACTATTGTCTTCTATCTTCCTCTGTCTTCTTCTATATCCCTCTCTCTCCCAAGCAAACGGGCAGGAAACGCTCAGCCTTGGCTTCGCCGAGTTCCGTCGCGACTCGGCCATCCATGCAAGCACGATGGCTCTCGCTGCTCTGTCCCTTGACCAGGCCATCCGTCAGGCTCAGGACAGTACAATCATGGCCTTCCAGAGTCGTCAGGAATACAATTACTATACATTGCACTACGATGAGTTCATGGCGCTACGCAAACCGCAACTCAACCTGCGTGTGGCTCCGAACTATTACAGGCTTCTCAGCGACCTGTCGCGCGACTATGTCTATCTGCGCAACTACGACAACCTGTCGGCTGCTGCCAGTGTCACGCTCTCACAGAAGATGCTAGACTGGGGTGGCGAGGCCTATATCGGTACACAGGCTATCTGGAGCGAATTTTTCAACTCACAATCGACTGAAGCCAGGCAGTTCGTGGCAGCCCCCATCCTGGTGGGCTATCGGCAGACGCTTCTGGGCTACAATCCCTACCGCTGGGAGAAAGCCGTTGAAGACCAGCGGCTGAAGGCTGCCCGTCAGCAACACCAGTACGATTTGAACAGCATTGCCGAGGAGGTGACGCGCCGCTTCTTCCGACTGGTCTGTGCACAGGGGCAGGTCGATATGTATCGGCGCAACCTGCAGACTGCCGACACCCTCTATGCCATTGCCCGCGAGAAATCCGCTATCCTCATGGTGACGATGGCCGAACTGCGCTCACTGGAGTTGCAGCGCGTCAATGCTGCCAACGCACTGGTCATGGCCCGCACGGCTGAAGAGGAGGCACGCATACGACTGGCATCCTACCTGAGATTCGATGGCGAAGGGCTGGCAACCCTGCACCTACAGTTTCCACAAGAACCTAAGACCATCTCACTGACGGCTGCCGAGGCCATCGACTTGGCCATGGCCAATAGTCCCGCCTACCAGCACCAGATAGCCGAACTTACTGAGTCGCGCCATCAGGAGCAGAAAGCCCAAAAGGAAAAAGGGGTCAATGTGTCGCTCGATGTCAATGTGGGCATGCAGCAGGTGGATAATGTCATTGGCCGCGCCTATCGCGACCAGCGGCTCTATGCCCTTGGGGCCGTCACGCTCAGTGTGCCGCTCATGGACCACGGCGCAGCCAAGAGCCGCCATGCTGCCGCCCAGGCTTGGGTGGAGCGCGAGGAGAGTGCGCTCGATGAGGCAGAGCGTCAGTTGAGTGAAGATGTAACTACAACCCTGCACAACATCCATTTTTACCGTCAGTTGTTAGAACAGACCACTCAGGCTGTCTCCATGGCCGACGAGGTGTTTGAACTGAACGCAGAGAACTATGCCAATGGCCTCTGCGACATCAATACCTACACATTGGCCCAGAACCGGCTCAATGAGGCCTACAACCAGTATCTGTCGGCCCTCGAAAAATATTGGACCACCTATTATCATTTCCAGACACTAATTGGAGTTAAGAATTAAGAGTTAAGAATGAAAACAATATCTAAAACATCGAAGTGGTGGAAAGCGGTAGCAAATTTATCGCTTCTCACGATTATCTTCACCCTTCTGACGGGCTGCCATAACGGACAGAAGAATGAACTTGCCGATGGTGGCGAAACCGTCACCGCTACTAAACAACCTGTTGCCACAGCATCGCCTGATAAGGATGCTATCCCTGTTGACTTTTTCAGCAAAGGCACTATCGAGTCTGTCTCAGAGGTGGCCGTCACCAGTCGTATCAACGAGCAGATTGTCATGTTGGGCGTGGAGATGGGACAGCGCGTACAGAAAGGCCAGGTCGTAGCCCGCCTTGACAGGACTGCCACGGAGGATAAAATCGTGAAAGGCCGTGCCGAACTGGAGCGCGCCGAATACCAGTATCAGAATATCCTGATGGGACAAGGCTATAAGCGCGGGGCCTTCGACCAGGCCCCTGAGACCATCCGTGAGATGGCACGTGTCAATAGTGGCTATAACACCGCCAAGGCCGCCCTGCGTCAGTTGGAACATCAGTTGACTTATTGTGCCATCCAGGCTCCCATCTCGGGCGTGGTGACCCAACTCAATGCCGTTCTTTATGGGACGGCTGTACCTGGCGAGACACTGTTCCGTATTGTAGATACCGAGCATTTGAAGGTCTGTTTTGATATCCTTGAAAACGAACTACATCGATTCGAGAAAGGCACCGAGATTACGGTAGCCCCAGTCTCCTTTCCAGACGACCGCCATTATGCCTTCATCACAGCCGTCAGTCCTGTGGTGGAAAAGAACGGTGTGCTACACTTGGAAGCCACGCTCACGCCGCATCCTCATCTCAAGCCTGGCATGTCGGCCATCATTGCATTGGGACATGTAGGCCGTCCACAGTCACACAGTGCTGATTAGTATCGATGGCAATATGCTCCGCATGATAGTTAAGTAGAGTCTGACCTCATCTAAACAAATAATCCCTGCTCAAAACTGGCAGGGATTATTTGTTTGTATATTGGACTCTCTTTATTCTACTGTGCAGTAGATGTTGTCAGAGGTCTTACGGGTCGGGTAGAGTTTGATGGTGTTTCCCACAGCCGTGAGATTATCTCCATTTGCTTCCAGGTAATCAAGCGTCTTGCCACCCAGGTTGATAGCCCAGTCGGCGTTGATGCGGAACTTCCAGCCTGCATTTGTCACACCTGCACCTGTTGCCTCAAAGCAGAAGTCTGTAGGATTCCAGGTCATTTCGACATCGCCACCCCAACTGTTGAAGTCGCCGATGATACCCATCTTTTCGACCTTCACGGCATTCAGTGTACCAGCAGCAAGGTTGAGCGTGACATAGTAGACGCCTTCTCCGGCATTGGCCTTGAAGTTGCCGCCACCATCGGCAAAGTCACCGGTGATACCGCCAGTCATATGACCGCTGTTGATTTCCGTACCCCAGTCGCCGGGAACTTTCTGGAACTTAAACTCGTTGCCCCATCCGTTCGGGTCGGCACAGTATAGGAAGCCTGTGTATACACCATCGTAGTTCGGTGACTCTAACTTCTGCTCTGCATTGGCCCAGCCATCCGTGGCACCGATGAAATAAACAAAGCGTTCGAAACTGAGAGGCTTGATTTCATAAGTCATCTCCTTCATGTTGATGGTAACACTGATGAACTTGGCACCAGCCTCTACCTTGAACGAGCCGTCACCTTGCTTGTCGCGGTCTTCGAGTTGGTTACGACGGCAGAGTGTTCCGTCTGTGCCGTTGTTGCCATTACCCTTGGTGGTGGCATACAGCAGATCCCAGGCTCCTTCCTCACCGTTTGCAATGGCGTCGCATGCCTTGTCGTCACCAATGGCGAACCATGTATCACCCTCAGCGGCGGCTGGGAAGACGATGGTATAGACAGGTACGTCAATATTGGCCTGGTTGAATTTCAGTTCCTTGGTAGAGCAAGAACCAGCCCAGTCGTTAGGACCGCCGACAATGTAGTAGTTGACGGCCTGACGAACCACCTTATAGGTCAGGTTGTTCATATCGAGTGTAATCTTGTAGATGTTACCTTTGTCACCGTTGATGACTGGTGTCTGAACAGCCTGGTCGTCACCTTTGTAGACAATGAAGTTCTCAAGTGAGTTGTCGCCATTGACGGCACAACCCATCTCACCGAGATTGACCTCGTCCCAGTTACCGTTCTCATAATGAGAGCCCTCATAGAACTTGTACCAGGCATCACCGTCTCCAGACAGTGTCACAACGGCCGTATAGACACCTTCACTCTCTTTTTCCATCCAAATAGGCGTTGCGAGGTCCCAGCCGTTACCTTCGAAATTGCCGAGGATATAATAGCCCTTGGGGTCGACTGACGGTGTAGGCTTGGCGGTGAATGTACCTGTTGTTTGTCCCTTGACATCTGTTGTCACGGCATCACCGTTAGTGAGAATCAGTGATACGGTTGACTCTACATTGAGTGTACGTGCAACGGATGCACGGGAATTGAACTGCTTTTGTATCAATTCGTTCAAGGCTGCGGCAGATACCACGATGTTACCCTTGTCGACAGAAGCATCTATGGCCTCACCATTGATAGTCAGGCTCGTCACGACAAAGTCGGACACCTTCTCACTGGAAGCATTGAGTGCCACCAATTTGATGTTGTCATCACGTACAGGCATCACGATGTTGGCGTTCTCACCGGCCACGATGGTGACACCATATTTCTCGGCAGGATTCTCGGCGGGATTCGTCTGAGGACTTGCCCAGTCCGTGTAGTCGCCTGTGCAACTGGCGAGCACAAGGCCCACCAACGTTGCAATGCTATATTGAAATATCTTTTTCATAATTCTGTTACCTTATTATTAGTTATTTTACTTCACCAGTCATATAGTCGAAGTTCACATAGAGTTTCTGACCGGCAGATACACTTACAGAGTAGTCTGCACCAACGTTTTCTGCCCAGTTGTTGGGAATATCGACCGTACGCCAGTAGACACTACCCTTGTAGAGCGTGAACTCTGTGCGCCACCAATCGAAGCCTGGTACCTTCACATAGGCACGCAACTCACCACCACCGGCGAATGAGGGAGACTCCCAAATGCTATTGTCGGCAGGTGTGGCAAATGTGGTGTTCTCACTCCAGTCACCGCCTGTGCAGGCACCGATGATACCGGCTACGCCTGGTTCCACCTTCAGGGTGAACTGCTGAGCGTTGTCAACGATATCGCAGGTGAAGTGGAGTACATACCAGCCACCGTTGGCCACTTTGATATTGCTCATGTCGCCTTCACTGATACCGGCACCGGCATTATCCTCAAGATTCTTGATACGGTCATAGCCGCGCCAGTCACCATTCTCGAGACCCCACTTGAACTCACCGCCAGCGGGAACATAGATGATGGTGAAGAACTCACCGGAGAGTCCATAGACAGGTGTCAGCGGTTTCCAACTGCTCCAGGCCTCCTGGATGGAAGAACCGACGACAAAGATCTGTGTCGGCAGTGTGGCTGGTGGTGTGATGTAGGTTGCCAGCACACTGGGCAAGGTAATAATGTTTGAGAAAGACTCGCCAGTGCCTGTAGCATCCATAATCGCACGAAGGCGGATGGATACCTGACGGGGTACCGACTGGAACGCAGCATCGGGGTTAGCCTCTTTGAAGAGGTCTACGATCGCATCGTTGAGTTCGCTTGCGGGAACGGCAATGCTTGATGCATCGGTAGAGGTCGATATCAGTTCCTTGAAGGCTCCTGTAGCGAAGTCACCTTCGCTGAGGGCTACCTGTGTAAAGTAGCGGGTCACATAGGGGACACCGCCATAGTTTGGCTGATTGCATGTCAGTACGACATTCTCAGCATGGATCAGGTCGTATGTGTTATTGACCGCATTGCCTGGCATGTTCAGCGTGAATGATGTGCTGGCCTGACTCAGGTTGAGGGTCGGATTGCTGTCGCGG
>Ga0310696_10002165_pt1 | contig 26602 bp, 24 predicted proteins | sample AusTroGonzalo_MG_4_FD_203885 | JGI IMG/M metagenome (GOLD analysis project Ga0310696, IMG submission 203885) | Bovine rumen microbial communities from tropical cattle in Woodstock, Queensland, Australia - Gonzalo_02 (v2) (version 2) | ecosystem: Host-associated > Mammals > Digestive system >...
ATCCGTACCATCCAGAGAAGGGGACGGACCGGAAGGAAGGACATCGGTGAAGTGTACGTGCTGGTCGCCAAGGGCACCAGGGACGAGATCTTTGAGAAGACCAGCGAGAAGAAGGAGCAGTTGATGAAGGAAAACCTCAAGAAGGTCAACGAGGTCCTGATGAAGAGGGATCCGTCGGTCAGCAAGAAACAGCTCAGGATAGACCAATTTTAGGTTAATATACTGCGAAAAGGATACGGTGTAACATGGACTTCGCCGATATCGCAAAGATGTTCGACAGGCTGGAATCTACCAGCGCACGTCTCGAGATGACATCCATATTGGCGGATTTCTTCAAGACCGTCCCGATCGAAGAACTGAGGGATCTGGTCTACATCATCCAGGGTAAACTGCACCCGGACTTCTATCAGATCGAATTCGGCATGGCCGACAAGCTCATCCTGAGGGCGATAGCGTTCACCTCAGGCACTCCCGACTCCAAGGTCGAGAAGATGTGGCTGAAAGAAGGCGACACGGGAACGGTGGCCGAGACGCTCATCGGAAAGAAGAAACAGATGACACTGTTCTCCGAACCCCTGACCTTTGCCAGAGTTGTGAAGGGGCTGTCGCAGATCGAGAGCACGGAAGGCAGGGATTCTCAGGATACGAAGATGAAAATCCTGTCCAACATGCTCCACGATTCCGATCCCATAGAGGCCAGGTACCTGTGCAGGATCGTCACGGGAAGAATGAGAGTAGGGGCTTCCACAATGACGATTTTGGATGCTCTGGCACTTACGTTCGCGACCAAGGAGAGCAGACCCGAGATCGAGAGGGCATTCAACATCACCTGCGACATCGGATTGGTCGCCGAGACATTAGCAAAAGACGGGATGGACGGCATAAAGGCTATGCACGTCAAGGTCGGGAACCCAATCAAGGTCATGCTGGCAGAACGTCTTCCCTCCATCCAGGAAGTCGTTGAGAAGATGGGTGGAGAGTGCGCCATCGAGTACAAGTACGACGGGATCAGGGCACAGGTCCATATCGGCAAGGATTCAGTCAAGATATTCTCCAGGAGACTGGAGGATCTGACGTCCAATTTCCCCGACATCGCGGAGTCGCTCAGACAGCATTTCAAAGGAGAAGAAGCGATCATCGAAGGGGAATGCGTGGCCGTCGATGCGGAGACCGGTTTCATGCAGTCGTTCCAAGAGGTCACCCACAGAAGGAGGAAACACGGCATGGACGATGCTGTGAAGAGATACCCTGTGAGGATCTTCATGTTCGATATGCTGTATGTCGACGGGAAGGACATGACGCTGCTCCCTTACCTGAAAAGAAGAGAAGCGATCTCGGAATGGTTCGACATCTCCAACAACATCCAGATGTCCAACATGAAAGTGGTGCATTCCGTCGAGGAAGCTGAGGAGTTCTTCGACGATGCCATCAACGCGAGATGCGAAGGCATGATGGCCAAATCCATCTCCGATGAATCCATTTACCGCGCAGGTTCCAGAGGATTCCTGTGGATCAAGTACAAGAAGGACTACCACGCCAATCTCACCGACTCGTTCGACCTGGTGGTCGTGGGCGCGTTCTACGGCATGGGCAAACGTGCGGGAAAGTACGGCGCACTGCTCATGGCATCATACGACCCAGAGACCGGAAGGTATGGAACGGTATGCAAGCTGGGGACCGGATTCGACGATGCGTTCCTTGACAACATGCCCTCGCTGCTGGACGATTACAAATCCGCAAATAAGCCATCATCCGTGGACGCGAAGATGATACCCGACGTCTGGTTCGAGCCCGCGGTCGTCCTCGAAGTGGTCGGAGCGGAGATCAGCGTCAGCCCGATACACACCGCCGCCATGGACACCGTGAAAGAGGGCACGGGAATAGGCATCAGATTCCCGAGATTCACCGGCCGCGTCAGGACGGATAAGGATCCCGAACAATCGACGTCGGTCTCCGAGATTGTAGAGATGTACTACATGCAATCGCACGATTCCGACGGTCTGTAATGGTCGCGTGCACGAAATCTTTAAAATAGGTTAGGCATACGAGGGTTCATGAAATTCGAGCTCATTGAACAGACCGACAAGACAATCAAGATTGGCATCAAGGATGCTGACACCACACTTATCACCCCCATCATCGAGGGACTCAACAATAACAAGGATGTCAAAATCGTCAGGTTCATCGAGACACACCCCGAACTCGACACACCCGCTCTGTACGTCGAGATGAGGAAGGGAGATGCAAAGGCGGCCATCGTGGCCGCCGCCAACGAGCTCTCCGAGTATTTCGCATCCCTCTGAAGGGCACATGCCATACCGCATCTGCGAGACGGACGAAGCCGACATCGGCATGCGGTACTATCTGAGCTCCAACGAAGGTACCGGCGGCCGTCTCAAATCAACAGCCCAGGATTTCATCGTCAGAGAGATTTCTGACCGCCCTCAGGAAAAAGAGGGACGTTTCACCATCGCCGACGTCACCAGTACCAACTGGGAGACCAATAGGCTTGTCAGACTATTATCCAGGAGCCTCAACATCTCCCGTGAGAAGATCGGTTTCGCAGGCACGAAGGATAAGAGGGCTGTGACGACACAGCTGATGTCCTTCGAATGCCCCCCTGACAGACTGGAGAAGGTGGATCTCAAGGACCTCGAATTCAGCAACGTCTACACTTCCAACCGCCCCATCAGGATCGGCGACCTCATCGGGAACAGGTTCGAGATCAACGTCAGGGACATAACCGCCGACATGAAGGACGTCCCCGGGATGATCGAGGAGACCGCGGAGACGATCAGGACCATCGGCGGATTTCCCAACTACTTCGGAGTCCAGAGGTTCGGAGTGACCAGACCCATCACCCATCTTGTGGGAGAGGCCATCGTACGCGGTGATCTGAAGAAGGCCGTCGACCTGTATCTCTCTTATCATTCCCCTAACGAGGGCGAGGAGATACAGGGCATCCGCAACAGGCTGGCACATGGTGAGGATTACTCATCCGTGATTCCTGACATGCCCAAGACCATGGGCTTCGAGAAGGTCATGGCGGAACACCTAGCCAAGCACCCCGAGGATTACAGAGGTGCGATCGCACAGATGCCGTCGAACCTCCAGATGATGTTCACCCACGCCTACCAATCATACCTGTTCAACATGATGCTCAGCGACAGGATGGAGCACGGTCTCCCCCTGAACAAGCCTGTCATCGGCGATATCGTCATCCCCTTGGATTCCAACAGGAATCCGATCCATGACAACCCTATAGTCACCACCGAGAAGAACATCGACCTGGTGGCGAAGCAGGTCCGCACGGGAAGGGCGTTCATCTCCATCACCCTGTTCGGTTCCGACAGCGTCCTCGCGGACGGTGAGATGGGAGAGATCGAAAGGAAAGTGATCGAGAACGAGGGCATCAAGGAGAAGGACTTCATGGTCATCGGTCTGCCCCACTGCACATCGAAGGGCACGAGAAGGGAGATCCTCTGTCCCGTGAACGACCTCCAATGCAGCTTCGAGGAAGACCACTATTCAGTGAAGTTCTCTCTTACCAAGGGCAACTACGCCACATGTCTGATGCGCGAGTTCATGAAATCAGATATGACCGATTACTGAACCGTCCTTGCTGAACACCATGGACTTGACGGCCCTGGCGGAATACACTCCGATGCGGTACTTCGACATTATTCCGAACACCGTGCTGGGTTCGCCGTTCAGTTCCACATCGTCGGCTATCTTCGAGAGCTTGTCGCTGAGTGCGTCCTTGTCAACGTCCTCGGTCATGGCGGTGTAGATGTACGATACCAGCTTCTTCGCTGTCTCGATGCTTCCTGCGCCTGCTTCATAATAAGCGAAGATGATGGGGATCACCGGGTCGTCGTCGATGTCATCGGAACCGGTCTTGACGATGGCGTCGTAGGACATCTTTTCCATCTTCTCGAACTCGCTGCTGTCGGGATCTATCCTGCCGTAATCCTCGACGGACAGGTATTCTGCCACCTCACCCATCTTATCCTCGGGGATTCCTGCAAGTTCAGCAATCTTGTCCTCATCGGGCATATCGTCATGTTCATGCGCATATGCCAGAAGCATCAGGGCATACTCCTCCACCGATTTCTCCTCGGTCTTGGGTGCCTCCTGGATCTCGGGTGCCTCTTCGGGTTCTTCAGCTTCGACCACGGGTTCCTCTACGGTAATCTGAGGTTCCTCCTCTTTGACCTCGGGCTCGGATGCCTGTTCCTCTTCGATTGTGAATTCGGGTTCCGCCTCCGCTTCAGGTTCCTCGGTCTTCTCGCCCTCGGGTTCTTCCTGTACCTCTGCGACCGGTTCGGGTGCGGGCTCTTCAACGATCGTCTCTTCAGCGGGTTCCTCTTCTTTCGAAACCTCTTCCTCAGATTCCTCGTCGTCCGATGCCATTATGATGAATCCTGTGTCTGAATCACCTTCGACGACGAATCCGTCCTCCAGCTCTTCTTCGGGTTCCTTCTCGGTGTCCTCAGTCTTCTCGCCCTCGGGTTCTCTTTCAACCTCTGCAGGCTCGGCTTCCGGTGATTCCTCATCGGATCCTTCTTCAGAATCGCCGTTTTCAGAATCCTCTTCTTCGGAAGTCTCTTCTTCAGATTCTTCCTCGACCGGTTCGGCTTCCTCTTCAGGCTGTTCCTCGTACTCCTCCTCGATCTCTTCGGGAGATTCGGGCATCACGAGCTCGATGACCGGCAGAGCGACGACTTCCTTCTCCTTCGCCTTTCCTACGAGGTCTGCGACGATCTGTTTGGTCTCGTCGTCCACATCGTGCGAGACGCAATGATCGAACATCCTCTTGACGCCGTTCTCGTTGCCCTTGGATGCATGGATGGTGGCCCTGGCGATGATTGCTACGGAACACTGGGGATCGATGGAGATTGCTTTATCCAGGACCTTGCCTGCGGGCTGGTCCTTCTCCTGCTTCAGATAGACGGCCGCTTCCCTGATCATAGAATCGGTGTCGTTGGGGTCCTTCTGATATGCCTGCATATAGCTGTTGACGGCGGCATCATCCATTCCCAATGCTTCCTGGCACATTCCGCGCGAATGACAGATGTCACGGGTGTTGATGCCGAGCTTCATGGCAGTATCGTAAGAGATGAGAGCCTTGGAATAGTCTCCGAGGATCATCTGCGTATCTCCGCAGTACTTCCAGATGGCAGGGTCGATTCCTCTGACATTGGCAATGGCCTCTTCGGCGGTCTGTAGCACCAGACGGTACTTGTTCATGCCCATGTAGATCTCGATCTTGATCACATAAACGGCGGATTCGGTCGGGTCGACCTCCTTCGCCCTGTCTGCATAGACGAGAGCATCGTTCAGTCTGCCGTTGTCGCGGAGCATCGCGGCCACTTCGAGGAGGACGTCCTTGTTCTCGGGGTCCGAGGTCAGCGACTCCATCAGTATGTTGAGGGCCGCATCCTTGTCATCCGCCATCTGAGCCTTCTTCAGCGAGAAGTCGGAATCGTCGGGGCTCTGGAGATGCAGTTCGTCGTAGAGTGCCTTGGCGGCATCTATCATACCTCTCTTGATGTACGCCTCGGCGAGAGCGGCCTTGGTGGCCCTGTCGTCGGGCCTGAAACTCAGTATGGTCTTGCAGATGGAGATCTCCTCATGGGACTTGCCCTGAGTGTGGTATATCTCCCTGATGATCTGGTGGATCTCGTAGTCCTCGTCGGTGAACTCGTCGCCGACGTTGAGGAACGGCGACAGTGTCGAGTGGGCCTCGTCCAGTTCGCCTGTCTTGTACTGCATGCGCGCTAGTATTATGGCGGTCCTCTTATCCGACGGAGTTATCGTGAGGATGTTCTTGCAGACGGCCTTGGTTGCCTCCGTGTCGTCCTGCTTGCAGTAGATGTCCCTGCGGGCCATCATTATCTTGAGGTTGTTGGGCTCAATCTTCGATGCCAGCTCTATGAACGTCCTGGCCTCGCTGTCCCTGCCGATGCGGACCAGGATCCTGGCCTTGCGCATGAGCGAATAGACGTTGTCCGGATTGGTGGATATGACCCTGTTCAGCGAGTTGATCGCACCGGCGTATTCTCCCCTCTTCTCCTGGACCGCGGATTTGGATATCCAGTACTCCGGGTTGTCAAGATCCATGAGGACGGCTTTGTCGTAGGAGATCTCGGCCTGCTCGTATTCGCCGGCCATCTCCTCGGCCATTCCCTTGGAGTGCCAGAGCATAGGTTTGCTGTGATCCATCTCCACCGCTCTGGTGTAGGATTTGATGGCATCCTCGTACTTCCCGGTCTGGTATTCGGCATTTCCTTTGATGACCCACATGTCCACGGTGGTGCCGTAGACGTTGTCGTACTCTCCCGCGATCATCACGACATCATCGTACTTGCCCGATCTGGCAAGGGATGTGATGATATCCATGAACAGTACCGGATCCTCCTTGGTGTTCAGGGATCTCCTGTACATATCCAGGGATTCCTTCTCCTTGCCCATCTTGGACAGAAGGATGGCTTCGTCCTTCATGGTCTCGGTATCCTTCTCGTAGATCGACAGAATCTTCTCGCACATGAAGCAGGCGCCCTCGTAGTCCGGAGGCATCTTGTTCATGAGGATGTCCTTCTTCAGCAGGAGCGCTTCCCTATTCCTGTCGTCATCGGCGATGACCTTCTCGACGTACCTGAGCGCCTCCTTCGGTTTCCCCCTTGACATGTACACACGGGAGATGTGCAGCTGAGCGTCGATGTCCTTGGGCATCTTCCTGACCGCTTTCTTCGCTGCGCGGAGAGCGGTCGGATATCTTCCCGAAGCATAGTCGTTCTTCGATGAGAGCAGGTAGATTATCGGTTCGTCCGAACCCATGGAATCCAGGTCCTCAAGGAGAGCCGATGCCTCGGAGTGCATCCTCAGCTGGATGTAGGAGTTCAGACTGTTGACGTATGCATCGAAATCGGCATAGTCGTTGTAGAGGTAGATCTTGATGTACTTGGCAGCGGTGACCCTGTCCTCCATGGCCGTAGCGATGAGGATCTGGAGCTCGATCAGCCTGCGGTCGCTCATGCCCGAAGACTCCAATTCGATGCAGACGTTCATCGCTTCGTTGTAGAGTCCCGCCAGCCTGTAGGTGTCCGCCATCTCCAGCTTGATGAAGTAAATGCCGCTCTCGGCTGCCTTGTTATAGTGCTCCAAGGCTTCCTGATACAGCTTGTCCTTCCTGTATATCCTTGCAATGGCGAGCTCCACATCGACCTCGATGCCTTCGCGGACCATCCTCTTGAGGGAATCCAGAGCTTCGGTCTCGTTTCCGCTGCTCCATTCCCAGTAGGCGTTGTACAGGTCGCCGTACCTTCCGTTGTCGGAGCTGACGTGCGATTCCGGGGTGTCCCCATTCATTATGGACGCGATCATCCCGCGGCAGAACCATCCGCTGTTCGGGTCGAGCTGCTCCAATTCGGGATATGCCTGCATAAAGCGGTCGTCCATGTAGTAGACTTCCCTGAAGTGCCTGAATGCCGACTTCATGTTCCCTTCGTCACGGTCAACGACTCCGCGGAGATACTCCCACTGAGGGACATCGGATATCACGGTCATCCTGTCCAGGATCAGCTTTGCGGAATCGAACTCGCCCATGCCGACCAGTTTTCTGGCGGCCTGGAGCTGGGGGGCGCAGTCGGTCAGCTTGCACTTCTCAAGAATGTTCTGCATTATGGGTTTGAGTTCCTCGGAGAGGTAGATGTCCACCAGGTCGATGACCTTGGAGATTATCTTCGGGTTGACGTAACCCTCTACGGACTGTACGTCCTGGATGATCTTCCTGAGTTTCTCTACGTTCTTGACCGAACCCTTCGCCGCTGCCTTCTCAAGGGCCATCAGACGCTTCCACATCTTGATGTCCTTGCGCTCCGTGAATACAGGGGAATCCCCGCGCATAATAGGGTAGAACATTTAGCTTGTATATTGCATTGTGCCCTCGTCACCAAAAAGCATCCAACAAGGTTCAAATATTAGTTCAAAAATAGAGGGAACTCGAGGCAACTGTGATCTAGGGGTTAGGATTCAAGCCTTCCAAGCTTGTTGCCCGGGTTCGATTCCCGGCGGTTGCACCATCTCTTTCTATCACTAGGTCGGTCGATATGACAGTAATGATCATCTCCGGAATCGCTGTTGATGTCCAGAGGAAGAAGATCAAGAACATGCATCTCAGGGTCACCCAGGAATGCCAGGTGACCTTGTCCGTACCGCTCAGGACCAAGGACAGTGATATCGAGGAATTCGTCACGTCCAAGAAGGACTGGATCGAGGATTCCCTTGCAAAATTCAAAGATGCCAGCAACGATGCGGACCAATGGTACGGCCAGGGCGGAAGGATTTGCGTTCTGGGAAAGACGTACGATGTCATCGAGATCGTCGGCCCAATACTTATGTGCCAGATGTCTGAAAACGCGGTCTATCTGACATGTCCCGATGACTGCCCCTACGGTTCCAAGGAGAAGTACATGCGCGAATGGTACCGCTCGATCCTTAAAGGGATCCTGCCGGACATGTTCGAAAAATGGGAAAACATCACAGATCTGCACTGCAGCGAGTGGCAGACCAAGTACATGAAGAGCAGATGGGGCACCTGCAACCACAGGACGAAGAAGATCTGGCTGAACGTCAGACTGGCAGAGAAACCCGTGGAATGCATAGAATATGTGGTGCTCCACGAACTCGCCCACACTGCTGTACCCGATCACGGACCGAGATTCAAAGCACTTCTGGACAGATACATGCCCGACTGGGAGGAAAGGAAGAAGATCCTGAACTACGGGATCAGATCCGGGTCGCAATGAGCTTCGGAACGCCTTTCAGGGACATCGAGAACCTTACGCCGTTCTGTTCGTAGATCACGTTATCTACGCCTTCTACCGCAGCTCTCTCCATTATCTCCATCAGGCTGTATTCCAGATCGGAAAGGTCCTCGTCCGAATCCATGTACTTGGCATACTTCTTGAAGAGCATCTGCGCCTCGCCGGGCATGTCGGTTATCCTGCAGGATGTGAATTCCATGATCAGGTCCTCATCGGCATCCGTCCACTCCGGCGTCACGCCTGCCTCGATGTACTTCCTGTACCATCCCTCAGCTGCTTTCATTTCTTCGGAGATGTCCTTCTTGTCGACACAAAGGATCAATGTGTTCTCCTCGCTGGGAACGAATCTTCCGGGATCGTCGTAATCCGCATCTTCCAAGAAACCCACTGCGAAGACTATCCTGTCGAGATTGGACAACTGAGCATACAACGATGCCTGCAGGTAGTATCCTTCCGGTATCTTCTGCTCTCCGTTCTCGCCGAACCAGTTGGACCTGTCGCTGGATGTCTTGATCTCCAGGATCGCATATCTCCTGCCCTTGACATCGACGTAACCGTCCACCATCCCTCCGAAGATCTTCTCCCTTCTGAAATGGTCATAATAGCAGTCCTTCTTGTCGACCGGCTCCTCCACGCTAAGTTCGCCGGAGATACCGAGCAGATCGTTGAGTTCCGAACCGCACTTGCTCCTGACGTAGCTGCGGATAACGGGTTCTATGATCTCTCCCGCCTCGGTGTATTTCGTCTTGGTATCGTCGTAGAACACCCTGGCGATGAGACACGCGGCCCTGAAGTCGGACATGTATTCGTCCTTACCGAGGACGGCCAGGAACCTGGAACCCGTTATCTTCCCGTGTCTGGCCTCCGGATCGAACTCCACCACCTTGCGGTCCTGGACGACCCTCTTCAGATTCTCGCGTTTGACTGTTATCATAGCAGCCCATCTATCGCGTCCAACAATTTAATCATTCCATGGATTCGCGGGATCGACAACATGACTGTATCGCTTATATCCGTACTAGCAGATGTACTGTTCATGTCAGGTGCCGGCACCAAAGTGACGTCGATAGGTTCCGTGACCATCGCTGAAAGGAACGGAAAGATAGTATCGCTGACCGTCGGCACTGGGTATTACAGCCCCGTCGACGGCGTGGTGGCAGCTGCATTCGATCAGCTGGAGGAATATCTTGACGGAAAAAGAGAAACTTTCGATCTGGATTTCGTCCTGAAAGGGACGGATTTCCAGATGGATGTCTGGTCGGCACTCATGAAGGTCCCGTACGGAGAAACGGTAAGCTATTCCGAACTTGCATCATTGTCTGGACATCCCGGCGCATCCCGTGCGGTCGGCAATGCTGTGGGGAGAAATCCCATCCCTGTGTTCGTACCGTGCCACAGGGCAATCAGGAACGATGGGAGGATCGGCGGATACTCGCTGGGCACCGATATCAAGGGAAAACTGTTGAAAATAGAGGGGATACTGTGATCGATTACGACAGGGAACTGATGGCTCTCAAGGACGATGACAATGCAGTATTCTCAAAGAGCCTGATCCCCGGCGACCACATTCTCATCGGCGCAAGACTGCCTGCCTTGAGGGAACTCGCCAAGAGGATTGCCAAGGACGATTGGAAGGATTACCTTGAACAGTGGAATCCCAGGTGTTTCGAGGACTACATGCTCAGGGGCATGGTCATCGGCTACGTCAGGGTGGATCTGGACGAGAGACTGGAACTCTACAGGGGATTCATCCCTCTGATAGACAACTGGTCGGTCTGCGACAGCTTCTGCAATACATGGAAACCCAAGGCATCGGAGAAGGAGAAGGTATGGAATTTCATCCTACCGTATCTCCACACTGACAAAGAATTCGAAATGAGATTCGCCGCCGTCATGATGATGGATCACTTCATCGATGATGATCACATCGAGAAGGTTATCTCGGAACTCGATTCGGTTGACAACGAAGGATATTACTTCAGGATGGGCAAGGCCTGGGCACTATCGGTATGCTTCGCGAAATATCCCGAATTGACCATGGATTATCTGGAGAACTGCGACATGGACGAAGAGACCATGAAGATGACCGTCCGCAAGATCCGCGACTCCTACCGCGTCTCAAAGGAGATGAAGGAGAGGGTCAAAGGATTGGTATGAAGCTGTTGACGTATTCCTCGATCTGCTTCACTATCGCATCCGCATTCTCGTTGCCGACGCGCGCTCCCTTCCTGAGGTAGAACGTCCATCCGTACTTCTCGCACAGGTCCTTGTAGCATTCGTTGGTGACGGCGATCACTCTGCCCCTGGGCAATGCGGGGATCAACATCTGGAACATGTCCTTCGGAACGCATACGATGATCCTGTCGAATGCCTGGGTGATGATCCTGGTCTTTCCCACGAAGTCCTTCTTCTCCTGAAGCTTCTCGTAGTCCTCTTTGCATGCTGGCACATTGTCATATTTCCTGACTACGTAGTTTGCGGGGATGAATCCGAACTCGCCCGATATGATCGCGAACGAGATGTCGCAGACCTCGCTCAGCCTCTCGACCAGATTCTTCACTTCCGTCAGTCTTCCGCCGAACATCTCGAATGCACTGACGAAACCGTTGCTCAGGAAGACTGTGGAATCGTTGGAGATTACCAGTATCCTCTTCGACGGAGGCTTGTATCCGACGGGTTCGGCCAAATCAAAGCCCCCTTGAACCTGCGAAGCGGAACGCTATGTTGCAGTTCCCTTCCGATGACACCATGCACGGACCGGACGGACTCGTGGGCTTGCAGACCTTGCCGAACATCGGACAGTCCTCGGAACGGATCAGTCCTCTGAGGACCTCTCCGCACCTGCATCCCCTTGCCTCGGGTTCCACGTCGGGGGTCTTCGCCAATATGTCTTCATGGACCTTGGTGGCATCGTGCGCAGAGAATTTCTCCTTCAGGACCAGTGCCGATTTCTCTATGACCGGGAATCCTCTCCATGCCCTGTCCTCGAGATCGAACGTCTCGTCCATCAGCCTGCGTGCCTTTGGGTTCCCTTCGGGTTTCACCAATCTTGTGTACTCATTCTCGACATCTGCCCTGCCTTCCTTGATCTGCTTGCAGAGCATGTATGTCGCCATCAGGATGTCGAGGGGCTCGAATCCCGCGACGACCTGAGGCATGTGATATTTCTCTACGAAGGGACGGAACATGTCCAAACCTGTGATGACCGCCACGTGACCGGGATCGATTAGTCCCTGGATCTTGGTCTCGCCCATGCTGAATATCTTCTCAAGCACCGGGGGACAGACCCTGTGGCAGCTGTAGATGCTGAAGTTCTCCGGAACGTTGTCCTTCTGCAGAGGGACACATGTGGACGGGGCAGTGGTCTCGAATCCGACAGAGACGAACGCGAGGTCGTTCTTCTGCTCGGAGGCCATCCTCACTGCATCCTCGATCGAGTAGACTATCCTGACATCTGCGCCGTCGGCCTTGGCATCGTTGAGCGTACCGATCGTGGTGGGCACCCTCATCATGTCCCCGAACGCGCATACGGTGACGCCGTTCCTTGCCAATGTTATCGCATCTGCGATTTCTTTACTCGTGGTCACGCATACAGGACATCCGGGGCCCTGGCGGATCTCCACGCCGACCGCTCTGAGCATCGGTTCCAGACCGAAGCGCACTATGGTGTCCTGGTGGGTACCGCAGACGTGCATGAATGTGCATTGAACGTCCAGGTCGCGTATCTTGCCCAATATCTTCTCGGCCGTAGCCTGGTCCCTCAGCTTGTACATCATTCCGCCTCCACGATCTTGAGATTCTTAACCATGCATGTCTGTCCCGCGATGACCTTGACGTTCCCGTTGCATTCGGGGCAGGAGAGTATCGGTATCGTGTGCTCGCCGAAATCGCTCTCGAGCATCCTCACCTCTCCCTCGTACCCGCACTCCTTGCAGCTGACGCGTATCTTCTCGTGCTCGATCACCAGTTTGGATCCTTCCAGTTTGGTGTCCTTGGTCACTATCTCGTATGCGAACTCCAGCTGTTCCTCTCCGAGACTGGTCATATCGCCGACGACAAGTGTCACTTCCTCGACCCTTTCGGCGTTGTACTTCTCCAGTTCCCTCAGTATCGCTGATACGATGTCCGCTACGACCGAGACCTCATGCATCAGAACGGGGAATACAGTCGCCTTTAAAATCACTTCTTATCCTTGGGACGCTGCGCGAAGTAGTCGCACATGCAACTCACGGAACATCTGTCGCACTTCATGTTGTGAGGCATGCAGACGACCTGTCCGTGACGTACCAGATAACGGTTGATGTCGCTCCACCTGTTCTCGGGGGTTATGCGCATCAGCTCATACTCCGTATCCTCGGGATCCTTCGTATGTACCAGACCCATCAGATTGGATATCCTGTGCACGTGAGTGTCGACGCAGACGGAAGGTATGTCCATGGCGTAGGATCTGACACATGCGGCGGTCTTCCTTCCGACCATCGGCAGTTTGATGAGCTCATCGGTGTCCTGGGGTATCTGGCAGTCGTATTCGTCCCTGAGCACCTGACAGCACTTCACTATGGCCGCGCCCTTCTGTTTGGGGAATCCGGCCGGTCTGACCAGCTCGGCAACGACATCCGGATCGGCCTCGGCCAGCTCCTCTATCGAATCGTACTTGCGGAACAGATTGTCCGAAGCTTTCCTGGTATTGTCGTCCCTGGTCCTCTGGGACAGTATCGTGGCGATGAGAACATGGAACGGGTCCGCCGGCCACTCGGGGTTCAGTCCCTCCGAGGAACGCCCCGGATATGCCCCCTTGTTGTACTCAGGGGCTAATGTGTCTAATATCCAGCAGATGTCCTTTTCAGCCATTTCAACGCGTCCTTCGCCATTATGAACGATCCCGTGACCAGGAGATTCTTGTTTCCGCGCACTTCCATACCGTAGTCCAGAGCTTCGTCTATGGCCGGGATCACGGTCACGTCCCTCATGCATTCCCTGGCCGCCTTCTCTATCACTTCGATGTCAGCGGCCCTCTCTGATTCCGGAACGGTGATTATCAGTTTGGATGTCACCGATGATATGTTATCCAGTATCCCCTTGATGTCTTTGTCGCTGAGTGCTCCGAAGACCGTGACCACCTCTCCGTAGATCTTCGATATATCGTTGGCAAGTGCTTTGCTCCCGGCCCTGGTATGCGTAACATCCAGGATGATCGGAAGATCCTTCAGCTTCTGCATCCTGCAGGGCCACTTCACATCCCTCAGTCCTTCTTGGATGTGTGATATGTATCTGTGGCATTGAGGGAGCTGATGGATGGCCTCGATGGCCATGCTCGCATTGACGGCCTGATACGACCCGGGCACTCCGACCGTGTATCTTGTTCCCTTGTAGGTGAACTCCACGGAATCCTCCTTGGTCACCACGGACTCCGGATCTTCGGCCTTTATCAGCGGCGAACCCGTCTCCGCCGCCTTCTCAGTTATCACCCTTAGGGGCTCACCCGCATTGACCGTTACCACGGGCACCTTGGCCTTGATTATGCCCGCCTTCTCTCCCGCGATCTTGGAGATGGTGTCTCCGAGATAGGATGCGTGCTCAACGCTTATCGTGGTGAGGACCGATACGTCTGGCACAATTACGTTCGTCGCATCGAACCTTCCGCCCATACCGACCTCGATGACGGCGTAATCGATATCGTTCTCCTTGAAGTAAAGGAACGCGAGGGCTGTGGTGACCTCGAAGTATGTGCACTGCATCCCGATGCCTCTCATCTCCTCCACTATCGGTTCGATTATTCCGATCAGCAGTCTGATGTCGTCATCGGAGATATTCTCCCCGTTGATCGAGATGCGCTCATTGAACTCCATTATGTGGGGGGAAGTGTACAGCCCCACCTTCAATCCAGATTTCCTGAGTATGGAGGCGATCATCGCACTCGTGGATCCCTTTCCGTCGGTCCCTGCGATGTGTATCTTCCTGAACGAATTCTGAGGATATCCCAATCTGCGCAGCAGTTCCGTGATATTGGCCAATCCTAATTTGATTTCATGGATGCCGAGGCCGTTCAGCCAATCTAGGGTCTCCTGCTTACTCTTCGTGTCCGCTCATCTCCTTTACCATGTCGCTTACGGTCACGCCCTTCCTCTTGGCGATCTTCCTGAACAGGTTCATCGCACCGGAACCGTACTGCGCGGCCTTCTTCTTTTTGGCCGCCACCTCGGGCTGACCGATGTTCTCCGCCACCTTCCTGAGGTTCTCCTTCCTGACGTCGCCCGGGATCAGATCCTTCATGTCGATCTTCCCGACGACATCCATCACCCTCTTGTCAAGGTACGGATAAAGGATGGTTTTGCTGAAATGCTGCGAGACCACGGATTCGTGCGACAGGGTCTCGTTGAACAGCCTTGCCATATCGGCCTCCCTGAGGTCCCTGAACTCCTCCTCCGACAGTCCCACGTATTTGGAATATCCTGCGAACAGCTCGTCCGCGCCCTGTCCGCCGATTATGATGCTCTCCTTCGCTTTCCTCGAAACATAGAATAACGGGATCTCGAACGACAAGGTGATGGGGTTCACGGTGCCCGTGACCTGTATCATCTCCCTGATGCTGTCCTCCAGGTCGTCCTCTGAGATCAATGCGTGCTCCCAATCCATTCCGAGCTGTTCCGCCAGGGACTGCGATTCAAGGACGTCATAAGCGTCCTTGACCCCTGCGGTGTATAGCGTTGCGGATGACGCATATTCTCTGACCAATGCGGCGACTATGCCGCTGTCCAACCCTCCGGAGAAGGCCACGGCGACGTCCTTTCCTCCCACCATCTCCTTGATGACGGTCCTGAGGACATCGGTCAGTTCTGCGGAAACATCCATGATACGCTGAACTGAAAAAGCTGGATATATTTGTGATGATAATTGTATCGGCACAGCCGTTTGTTAACGGTTGTTGACTGATTATTATTTATAAATTAAAAGAAATAACAGGGCCCGATGAGAAAACTTGTTATTACGGAGAAGGCGAACGCCGCAAGGAGGATCGCGACCATACTTTCGGACGGAAAGTCCAAGACTGTCAAGATGAACGGTGCCAACGTCATCACGTTCGTTGCCAACGGTGACGAGTACCATGTGATCAGCCTCAGGGGACACATCATCGAATTGGATTATTCCGACGAATACAACGACTGGAGCGCAAACTCGCCCGTTGATCTTGTGTATGCGCCGCAGGTCAAGACCGTGAAGGTCAAGACCACGCTCAATGCCATCAAGAGTCTGATGGACTCCGTAGACGAGATCATCATAGCTACCGATTTTGACAGGGAAGGAGAACTCATCGGCCTGGAGACCGTCAAGATCGCTGAGACCGACATGACCAAGGTGAAGAGGGCGAAGTTCAGCGCACTCACCAAGGCAGAGGTCGAGAACGCATTCGCAAACCTGACGCTTCCCGACGAGAGACTCGCCGATGCTGCAGAGGCGAGACAGATCATCGATCTGTCCTGGGGTGCCGTTCTCACAAGATTGATATCATTGTCATCCGGACAGGTCGGAAAGAACTTCATGTCCGTCGGAAGGGTCCAGAGCCCTACGCTGAAGCTCCTGGTGGACAGGGATGAGGAAATATCGAAATTCGTCCCCACGCCCTACTGGAAGATCACGGGCAAGTTCGGAATGCTCGCATTCAAGGCAGAACACTCGTCCAACCCCTTCTGGGAGAAGGACAAGGCCGAAACGATCTATAACAAATGCAAGGCTCTGAAGGAAGGTACGGTCACATCGTACGAATGTTCCATGAAAGAGGAGTTCAGGCCCGCTCCCTTCGACACCACGCAGATGCAGGTCGAAGCTAACAAGATCGGCATACCCCCGGCAACCGCGATGAAATTAGCAGAAGATCTGTACACCAGCGGTTACATCTCATACCCGCGTACTGAGAACACCGAATATCCCAAGAGCCTCAACCTCAGGAGCGTCCTGGAGAAGCTCAAGGATTCGGATTTCAAGGCCGAAGCGACCGAGATACTGGCACAGGAGACCATCTACCCCTCGAGGGGCAAGAGAAGGACCACGGACCACCCTCCGATTTACCCTACCGCAGGTGTCAAATCCGACAAGATCAAGGGCGACAAATGGAAGCTCTACGAACTCATCGTCAGAAGATTCCTTGCCACACTCGCGCCCAACTCCGAAGCCGAGGTCACACAGTGCACCATGGACGTGGACGGAGAGGAATTCAAGGGAGAGGGATACGTTCTCAAAAAACAGGGATGGAAGAAGTACTACAAGATGTACATCACGATCCCTGACATCCGCATCCCCAAACTCGCCGTCGGTTCAAAGATCGACATCAGGTCCATGGTCATGGATGAGGGCGAGACAAGACCCCCGTACAGATACAACCAGGGTTCGCTCATCCAGGAGATGGACAGACTCGGACTGGGTACCAAGAGTACAAGGCACGACATCATCGGCAAACTGTATTCGAGGAACTACGTCCAGGGCAACTACATGATCCCCACCGCCAGCGGAATCGCTCTCACGAAATCATTGGTGAAGCACGGCGGAGGCATCGCCGAACCGGACATGACCGCTAAACTCGAGAGCGACATGCTCAAGATCAGTAGCGGAGAGAGGACGCTGGATAGCGTTGTCGAAGAATCCCAGGACATGCTCCACGATGCCGCGACCGCATTAGAGAACGACAAGGAAGCGGTCGGCGAGGAGATCAGGGCCGCCCTCAAATCGCAGCAGTTCATAGGCATATGCCCGAAGTGCGGCAACAACATGACGATCAAGAAATCAAGGAACGGGAACTTCATCGGATGCGACGGATTCCCGGACTGTTCCTGCGCCTACCCTCTCCCGAGGGGCGCGATGATACAGACCCTCGACACCAAGTGCGAGGTGTGCGGTCTTCCGCAGCTCAAGGTCATCAGGAAGGGTGTGCCGCCTCAGACCGTGTGCATCGATCCGAAGTGCGAGAGCAACACGTCGCAGACGCATCTCGGAACCTGTCCCAAGTGCAAGACGGGATACATCAGGATAATGTACTCTAAGATGGGAAAGCGCTTCGCAGGATGCTCATCATGGCCTTCGTGCGATCAGACGTACCCCCTCAGGCCCAAGGGCCTGATAACGCCCACGGGCAAGGTATGTCCGGAATGCGGTGCGCCCATAATCAAAACGGGTACCTACGAGGAATGCATCAACAACGCATGTCCTACAAGAAAGAGATGATCAGAATTCGTCATCGATGATGCCGTTGAAATGGTCATTGAGTTCATCGATGTCCTTGGCGATCCTAGCGTTCCTGCACTCGGTACATTCCAATTCCTTACCGAGTTTGAGCTTCAGTTTCACCTGCGCCGAGTCCAATCCGATGATGCGTCCGCAACTGCAGTAGATCTCCTTCATCTTCGCCATTCCCTTGACGTTGAACACCGTGTTCACGGTATTCGTCGATGGACGAAAATCTCTAACGCAACTCATTCGCACTACTCTCCGATATGGCAAAAGAACGACCGTAATTCCGGCCTCCCATACGTTCTCATGCGCGTCCCATCCCATGACATATTACGGATATAAGGCTATTCTATGCTGGATTGGTTAACGATGTTAAAGAATAACGATTGTGTAGAAAAAATCCTCATTTTGCCCCAAAAATAGCTGTTTTCACCATTAAATTGTTGATTATAACGATAATTTCGTTGATTTGTGACGATTTCCGATGCTAAATCGGGATGATCGCCGTTCATCGCCCTCACTATAAATATCGGTCGGGAGGGGTTTATAATCCCGACATAACAGGGACGGAATAATGCCGTTTTCCAGTGGAAATGGAGGGGTAAAAAATCATACGATATTCGTAACTGCGTTAAGTTCGACAATAGTCGAATTTGAGAAAAATGGGGGCTTTACAGCCCCTGTGTTTTTCAAAGGGTGAAGGCCTTCTTTCCGAGGAAGACTGCCTTCGATCCCAACTCCTCTTCAATCCTAAGAAGTTGGTTGTATTTCGCCGTACGCTCGCCGCGTGCGGGTGCTCCGGTCTTGATCTGTCCGGATCCCCATCCGACGGAAAGGTCCGCGATGCTTACGTCCTCGGATTCTCCCGAACGGTGCGAGACCACAACGGAGTAACCGTTGTCGAAGCTCATCTTCGCCGCATCCCCCGCCTCAGTTACGGTTCCGATCTGGTTGACCTTGAGCAGAAGTGCATTGGCTGCCTTCATCTCGATTCCCTTGGAGAGACGCTTGGTGTTCGTTACGAACAAATCGTCTCCGACGATCTGCACCTTGGAACCGATCTTCTTCGTGAGTTCCGCGGTTGTTTCGAAGTCATCCTCGAAGAAGGGATCCTCGATGCTGATAAGGGGGTATTTCTCGGTGAGCATCTTGTAGTGGTCCGCGAGTTCTCCTGCAGAGAGCTTCAATCCGTCCACATCATAGACGCCGTCGCTGTAGAATTCGCTCGATGCTGCGTCGAGTGCAAGGAAGACGTCCTTGCCGGGTGTGTATCCCGCATCGGACACTGCACCGATGATCGTCTCCATAGCCTCTGAAGCGGTATCGAGCGGGGGTGCGAAACCTCCCTCGTCACCCAGGTTGATGGATGACACACCATACTTCTTCTTAAGGTTGGACTTGAGGGACATGTAGACCTCGGACGACATCCTGAGGCACTCCGAGAACGACTTTGCGCCTGCGGGAATGATCATGAACTCCTGGATCTTCAGGTTGCCTCCGGCGTGCTTTCCGCCGTTGATGATGTTGAGCATCGGAACAGGCAGCGTCACACCGTTGTCGCCGATGTGCTGATAGAGCGGAACGCCCTCGGCCATCGCACCGGCCTTGGCAACTGCAAGGGATGTAGCGATTATCGCGTTAGCGCCGAGTCTCTTCTTGTTCTCGGTACCGTCCAATGCGATTATTGCCTGGTCCACGGCCCTCTGGTCGGTGGGGTCCATTCCGATGATCGCCTTGGCGATCTCGGTGCGGACGTTCTTGACCGCGGTCTGTACACCCTTTCCGCCGAACCTTGCGTCCTTGTCGCGGAGCTCGTGAGCCTCCCATGATCCCGTGGATGCACCCGAAGGCGCAATGGCGGTGATCTTGTGTCCGTTGATCGTGACCTCTGCCTCTACGGTGGGGTTCCCTCTGGAATCCAGCACCTCTCTTGCCCAAACATTCTCGATCTTCATGATCTGTCCCTCATGCTATGTAGCGTTCCATATCGTGTAAGAAGAGTTCCTTGTCCTTGTCGGTGAGAGAGTTCTCGCCGATGGACACCACCAACGATGACGTCTTCTTGACCGCACCGTTGATTATCTGATAGAGCATCGTCATTACGTTGTTCAGCCCGTTGGTGTCGATGATCGGTTCCATGTTGTCAAAGACGATAACGGGCTTGTCGCTGTCGATTATGAACTTCTTGATCTGATCCATCACGGTTCCGAGCTTGGACATCTCCAGATATCCTATGCGGGCCTTGACCGACAGTCCGAGTATCTTTACGCTCATCCCGCCGTCGTTCTTGAACCTCTCGGTGATGGATTTGATCTTCCCGGTGGTGATTATCATCACATCGCATTCCTTCGTCATGAAGTACCATGCGAGCTTGTAGACTGATGACGGTTCGGGTTCGAATATCACATATGATTTACCGAACCTCGCACCTGAAATCTCCTCCTCATTGACCTGCTTGGGCTGTTTGGAGAAGAGCTTGAACTTGAACTTCTTGTCCTTGGAGCGTTTGAGATCCATCTCTTCGCCGAGAGCTCTGACCTTCTCGGTGACCTCGTCGCTCTTGAAGGGTTTCTGGATGTATCCTTTAATGAACGGCGTGTCCTTGGGGAGGATCTCCTTGCCCCTGGTCAGGATTATGGCGCGGATCTCCGAATCGTCTGGAAGCTCATCGAGGACCTTCAGTCCGCTGTCGCCCCCCACCTGCGAATCCAGCAGAAGAATCTCGGGGCGGAACGAATCCAGTTTATCGATTGCATCAGAAACGGTACCGGCCTTGTCTATCTCGTATCCGTCGACCGTCAATATCTCCGCTAATATCTCCTGGATTGCGATATTGTCATCGACTATGAGAATCTTCATCAACTATCCCCTTGAGGATGGACCGTGTCCAACTCTCCCTTACCACATCGTCACTAATAAAGATTATCAGATTCCTGACGAAAGGACGGTCGTTAACGGTACTACACCCATCTGAACGATACATTACGATTGTTTACTACTGAAATGAATAAGGATTAATAGGAATTCAACTTCTTTCGCTCAAAGGAGGGAGAATATCGCTTCTAGCACAGCTATCATAACGGCCGTTGTCGTCGCTGCGATGTGCGTCACCGTCGGAGCAGTCATACTTATGCCCAATGACTCCTCTAAGGATAATGTGCCAGATGTCCCGCCCGTTGATCCGGGGACGTATACCATAGAATACGTCCTGAACGGCGGAACCCTGAGTGATGATTCTCCCACGACATACGCTTCGGGAAAGATAACCGAACTCGGTTCGGCTACCAAGGAACTCGAGAACTCCGAGGACGGATACGTCTTCCTCGGATGGTACCTGGATGAAGAGCTTACGCAGAACATCCTGTACATCCCTTCCACCATGACCGGGAACATAAAACTGTACGCGTCGTGGAGCGAGATCGGCATCGGTGCGCAGGAATTCTTCAACATCAAGACCACTTCCGTCGAGAGCACATTCTTCGGCGACAGGACGACGACCACCACGGGAACGTATGACAGGACATACCTGGCATACAGCGAGGAGAAGCAGACGTTCCTGGAGATGGTCACTTCCACCCACACAGATGCGTTCGGAAGGACCACCAGCAACACGGTCACCAGATGGCAGACCTTCATCGACACCGATGAAGATGACATACAGCTGGAACCGGATACGCTCGTCCTCGGCGACAGGACGATCTCCTGCGAGAGCGTCTCGTTCACCTATCACTCGGGAATATACACCATCACAGAGAAGAGATACTTCATCTACGGATGGGCGATGATCTACAGCGTTGCGAATTATGTATCATCTGGCAGTACGATCACGGAGACCTTCGAACTGAGGTCCCTCGGAACATACGAAGTCGGTGACACCTACGAGATCAAGGCATACACCGACAAGGGAATCAGCGTGACCAACGCCGGTACATACGATGCCTTCTCCAGCAACATCACCCTCACCGCTTCCGCCGATGACGGATACACTTTCGGCGGCTGGTACGACAGCGCAGGCAACCTCCTTTCCAACACGAACACGTACACCGTGGATGCGCTGATGTCCGATATCACCGTGTACGCATTCAACACCGTCGATAACGATGTCGAGAAGACTGTCGGAACCGAATACACGTTCTCCGATGCCCTGCTTACTGGAATCACCTGGCATGTCTTCAATTCCGATTCGGAAGAAGTCATCACGGCTACCCAGGACACAATCACGCGTACGCTCGGCGACTGCGGATTGTACACCGTGATGTACAGCGGTTCCGATGCCCAGGGAAAGACCGCCTACAGATTCTACGGTCTCATGGTCGACGGCACCGTGACGAAGTCCTTCGATTGGACCTACAAAGGCGTCGATTACCACTACGATCTTGACATAAAATACTCGGACTTCCAGACCTACAGGAACGATACCAATGTCATCAGATCGATCTACACATACTCCACCACTTCGGTCAAGAACGCGCAGAAGCTGATCACGTCCGACGATCCGTATGTTGTAGAGCTTGCGAACATGATCACTGACAAGACGGACGGTATGTCAGAATACGACAGGATCAACGTCCTCCTTGCGTTCACGCAGTACATCGAATACCAGTACGATGCGGATTCAATGGGACAGGACGAATACTGGAAATATCCTGTGGAAACGCTGTACGACGGCAACGGCGACTGCGAGGACACTTCGATACTGTTCGCCGCCATAGGCAAGGCGATGGGTTACGACACAGCAGTGATGATCTTCTCGGGACATGCGACCGGTGCCATCAATTACAAGGAGATGGGTCTTGGTGACGGCGAGTGTGAGATAACGTACAAACAATACGGAACGTTCAGCAAGAAGAACGTCTATTCGATCACATACCTCGGCAAGACACAGTACCTGTACGTGAACAACAAAGAAAGATACCTGTACTGCGAGACTACAGCATACGAGGACAGCACAGGAATGGCTTTCACCCTCGGAGTCGACCCCTATGCGGGCCAGGCGACCAGGAACCCGGTCAACGAGACCTACAGCCCGTACAATATGAAGCTGTTCATACCCGCACCGTGATCTTCACAGTGTGATTTTTGAGATAAGAGCATAGCTTAGGCTATGCCTGATATGTAAAGAAAAAGGCCAAAAGGCCGAAAGAAGGAGAGGAAGCTCACTGCTTCCTGCTCTCTTTCGCCTTAGGCCTGAGATTGCTGTACCCGCATTTGCGACATTTCTTCGCGCCTTTGGGGTTTGTAGCGTAGCAGTTCATACAGACAGTTTTGTCCAGAAGTCTGCTCTCAGCCTCTTTGAAGCGTGCCATTTGATTTCCTCTGAAGCAACCCAATAATCAAGCTGTATTTATAGGATTCCATATGGTAAAGGGAATGAGGGGACAATCTGGGAAACCCCATTGTTTTTAACGGTTGAACACGATGATGCCAGCATGGGTTCTTCCGAAGAGGTCATCCGTCTCTACAACCAGGGTTACGACTGCGCACAGTGCATAGTGAAGGCCATGATCGACAGGATCGACTGCGATGAAGAGACCGCGATGAAGGCGGTCTCGAGCATGAGCATGGGACTTCTGGAAGGCAGCATCTGCGGAGGCATCCTGGGCGCTCTGGCCGTCATCGGATTGAAGTACGGCAGTGCAACACCTGACGCTAGTACCACAGGAATCACCATTATCAAGAGGGCACAGTTCCTGATGGAATTCAAGAAGAAATACAACGGGCTGACCTGCCCGGAGATCATGGGGCTGGATGTCAGGAAGGACGAGGACAATCTGAAAGCTCACAAAGAAAAGATCTATGAACACTTCTGCCCCAACGTCGGCGGGGACATCATAGATGTCCTGAACAGTATCATCTGATACTGTGCCAGCAATCCGTTTTTTGTATCGGCGTCACGCCACTATGGTGCCGACGAGTATCGACAGCAGCACTATCATCGCCACTACCATCGCAGCAGAGATCACCAGCATACCTGCTGTCCTGTCGTCCGTTCCCGAACTAATGTCCATTGTGCATCCCGTAGTATATAAAGGGGTCACAGATTATAAAAGAAACGGTCACTTGAAGAGCGAACGCTGCTGGAGATAGTGCTTCTCACGGGCTTCCGTATCGGGAGCGCCCATCTCGTGCGTGACATAATCTGGTTTCAGAATGTCGGTGATACGCCTGACCTCCTTCACGCTGAACGGTCTGTGCTGATCCATCCCGCCGACAAATCCATATCCTAACTTCAGACGGTCACCGATGCTCATCTTCCGGAAATCCTTCGGTGCATCGTAGTTCTTGATGTAATCCGCTGATGAATTGACGTGAAGATGTATCGTTCCGATGTCGTCCAACATTTCCTGGGGATACTTCTCGAATATCCCCGTCAGAAGATCGATGGACTGCAGTTCATCCTTGGACTTCTGGGTGGTCACCAGAAGATGTCCTGTATCGAGACACAGGCCCCAGTTCTCGAATTCGATCTTGTCCTTCAGGATCCTGTAATCCTTGCCGTCCAGCATCCTGAGTCCGGGCCACCACTGGTTCTCGAACATCAGTTTGAACGGAGGTTCTCCTCCTGGGAATGATGAAACGGCCTCATTGATCAGCTCGGCGAATGCGCTGAGAACCTCGTTATCAGAATCGGAATAGGTCTCGGAGAACAGCTCATCGATGTTCGCGCTTCCTGCGTGTAAAACGCCGTACGCAGGTTTCAGCACCGATGCCTTCTCGATGGACGTCCTGATGTTGTCCACCATCGTTCCCCTGCTCCTCCCGTAGGAGAAGAACAGCAATTCATCATCGGTCATATCCTCGACGTTCAGACGTCCTTTCCACACGCTGTACCAATCCACCACGTACGGCAGATGAACGGAGACGGCATCGGGCCACGCTGAAGGATCGATGTCAAAGAATCCTGTAAGAAGTTCGAAACCGTCACCCTTGACGAGTGACGGCGGTTTTCCCGATACGGCATATACCGAATGGTTGACCAGATGTTTCACGGATCGACCTCAGAAGAGTTCGAAGGCCGCGGTGAGTGCCGCGACCACTGCGGTATGCTGGTCATAGGCGCTTCCGACTATGATGGCGTCGTCCTCCGTGATGTTGGTTATCTCACGGACCTTGGCCGCCACCTCAGGACGCTCCTTGTCCAGGTTCCAGTCCGGAGGGATCATCAGTTCACCATCGCGAATGACCACTGTGGTGCATCCGGTGGCGCCGACCTTGATACCGGCATCCCTCTGCTGCATACCATTCTCGATCTTCTTTCCCACACCGTACACGATGACCGCCTGACTGTAATTGCCGACGATCGAATCCTTGAGATCGATGTCAACGACCTTTATCGGAATCTCGGAGAGGAAACCCAGACCGGAACGGGTAATGGTTATCCCGGTCTGTTTGATGGTTATCATCTCCCACTGACGGAGAGTCTCCAGGATACGTCTCATGCTCCCTTCGCCGACACCGATCTCCTCGGCAAGTCTCTTGCGTCCCATCCTCTTTCCGTCGGACAGGATATAGAGTGCCCAGTAGACGTTTGCATCGGTGAACCTGAACATCGGTCCGTATTGCGGTGTGTCGATTATCCTCATGTCGATCAGAAGGTCCTTACCTTTCCATTGATGATAAGGTCTGTGACTTTATCAACATTGTCCAACCAGTCGTTGGCGATGGACTCGGCCTCCTGCTGCCATTTGGCGAATTTCTTGCATTCGCCGGCAGAAACGAGCTGAACGTTGCAGTTCAGAGGCTCGGAGACGGGCTTACCGATCTGTGACAAGATTCTCACGCGGACCTCGACATCGTTGGGTACCTTCTTCGCGACATCCTCGGCGATGAGCTTGGACATGACGTTGTAGAGCTTTCCGATGTGTGTGATGGGGTTCTTACCCGAGGTCGCTTCCATGGACATGGGCCTGTAGGGTGTGATCAGACCGTTGCATCTGTTTCCTCTTCCTACTGAACCGTCGTCTCCCATCTCCTGTGAGAGTCCGGTAACTGTCAGGTAGTAGACGTCGTTCTTGTAGTTATCACCGGTGTTGATCTCGAGCTTGAAGTCGAGATCTTCGCCCGATTTGTCGATGATGTTCAGGGCGTTCTTCTTGACCTTTCCGTACATGTCCTCGATGGCCGCCTGATAGTGCGACTTGTTGGGGATGAAACGGTCGACCATCGCGCATGCGATTGTCATCGTGACGGTCTTGCCAACTCTTGATCCCATGACCTTGACATCCTGTCCGGTCTCGGGGAGAAGTGCTTTGAACTTCTTGCTGTTGATGAGCTCCTCTGTCTCGAGGACGAGCTTGTCGGTAACTGAGTAGGGTGCATATCCGACACCGAATGATGTGTCGTTGGCGAGGACACCTGAGGTCTTGTAGACTCCTGTGAGATCGTCGGATCCCATTCCGAGCTTCGCATCGAGGATGATGTCCGAGTCGACATCCACGTTGGGGAATGTCTTCTTCAGGTACTCCCTTGCAGCTTTGAGTGCGGTGGGCTTGCAGGGGAGCTCTTTCAGGACGTTGTTGACTGTGACGTCAGTGGTTGCACGTCCTACGAGG
>Ga0310696_10002166_pt1 | contig 26601 bp, 26 predicted proteins | sample AusTroGonzalo_MG_4_FD_203885 | JGI IMG/M metagenome (GOLD analysis project Ga0310696, IMG submission 203885) | Bovine rumen microbial communities from tropical cattle in Woodstock, Queensland, Australia - Gonzalo_02 (v2) (version 2) | ecosystem: Host-associated > Mammals > Digestive system >...
CATGCTTAAAACGCGCCGCCAGCGTTCGTTCTGAGCCAGGATCGAACTCTCCATTATTTGAACCCGGTCCGAAGACCGGAATAACTTGCTTTCGATTCCTTTCAACTCCCGCATCCTCCCGGATGCGTACAACGAACTCTGATCGTTGATCTTTCGTTCGAATCTTGAATTGACTGGAAGCCCTCATGCTTCCGAAAAACTGAATTGTAACCAACGGCCCTGAGGCAATCGTTACAACCCTTTTCTTGACCTTCTCTTCTTTGATATCTCTGTAAAAATCGTGCACTTTCAGAGCTGCCTCTGAGCGTGCTCTATGAAAATACTCTTTTCCCAATGAGAATGTCAACACTCTTTTCCATTTTTTTTGCAAATTGTGAAGCCTTTGCAAAGGCTTGGGTGCAAGTAGGTAAAACCTATTAAGGAAATTCAGTTATTCCAATGACTTATGACGTCGCAAAGCATCGCCGGATCGTTTCCGATCAGGCCGAACACCCTCATCCTGTCCTTGTTCAGGGCAAGGAGCCTCTCGGCGTCCTGACGGGTGTTCACAGTCCAGCATATGGCGGGAATGCGGTCGTGTGACTTGAGGAATGCATCATCGGCCCTGGAAAGGCCGGGCTTTTGGAAAACACTGTAACTGACGACGCGTCCTTTTCCGTTCCAGAGCACCTTGGGAATGTCCTTGGAGATCTCGAAGATGTCCGCAGTGGGAATGGCCATGGACCGGAAGCTGCGCCTGAGGACACCGCAGAAGGTCCTGAGTGCGAACGGATTGAAGCTGGAGACCACCACGTTGTCCCCAAGTCCGTATTTCTGAATCAGCCGAAGAACCTTCAGCGAAAGCTCCCTGTTCACATGACCGGCCTTCACCTTCAGTTCTATATCATATATGAAGCGCTTTCCGAACTTATCGAACAGATCCGAAAGAAGCGGAATCCGGCACTCCGAGAACTGCCCGCCCTTGAAGGAGCCCACATCCACCGCCGCAAGCTCGTCCAGCGACATATCCTCGATCTCCACATCAAGGCCCGCCGTCCGTTTGAGCGAGAAATCATGGGCCACAACGACCTCACCGCTTCTGCACAGATGAACGTCCAGCTCAACCCCGTCGATCCTCGGGTCCTCGGCGCACTTGGAGAAAGACAGCATCGTGTTCTCCGGATAGTACTGGCTCATGCCCCTGTGTCCGAACACAAGAACCTTGCCCTTCTCCCTGAGATTGTCGAAAAACGCACGTCTTCTCTTTTTCCCCATGCCCCGATTATCACCCACATGCCGCCCTTGTTCAACCATCGGTGCGATGCTAAACTCCAAACGGAGGCAACATGAGGCTTGGAATCGGTCAGAGCGAATTCGAACAATACCTCTCCCTGATCGGAGACGGCATAAGCGGACTTGAAAACTGGGAACGCCAGATCAAGGCGGAACTCGGTCCTTCCAAGCCCGATGCCCTTGTGATCATCAACGCCAACCCCTTCACCTCGGGACAGCTCTATCTGGCACAGATCGCCTCCAGACGCTGCACAAGGCTGCTTGTCCTTGTCATCCAGGGAAAGCCCGAGTCCGGCGGAAAGGGCAATCACGAGAACACGGGCATTGTCTTTCCCTTCCCCGAGAGACTTAAGATGGCGGAGGAAGGCCTTGAAGGCATACCCAACACCACCGTCCTTCCCTCGGGTCCGTACATCATAAGCCGCGACGATTACCCGCAGGGATATCTGAAGAAGGACTACGGAGCAGCCCAGGCCCACGGGATACTGGATTCTATGGTGCTCGCCCATGTGTGCGAAAGCCTTGGAATCAGGACGGTCTTCGCCGGAGACGAACCGCGCGACGAGCTTTCGGAAATACACCTCAACTCGATGAGGCTTCAGTTCCAGGGTTCTGCAATATGTCTGAAGGTGGCCGAAAGAAAGCGCATCGGCGACAGGTACATCTCCTCGTCCCTTGCCCGCCTGGCCATGGCAGAAAAAAACAGGGACGGGCTTAGCAGCCTCGTCCCCGATAAAACGCTTGAATTCATCCTCAGCGGGTCATCCCTGAAAGGGCTTTGCTCCTGACGATGGCCTTTATATATATAAGGTAGGATGCCACCGAGGCGAAGGCCGCAAGGGCGAACAGCACTGTCAGAACGGTCCTGAAGACGGACATGAACGATGCGTCCGTCCCTATGACCGTGCAGATTCTGAATGCGAATCCGCAGATGCAGGTCAGTGCATAGAGGCAGGTCTTGGCCTTTCCGAAGATGTTTGCGGCCATGGCCTTTCCCTTTCCCATCATCAGCATGCGCGTGAAGCTCTGGGCGAACTCCCTCCAGAGGATGGGGATGAATGCCCACACCGGCATGATGCGGCAGTAAAGCAGACAGGTGAAGAACGTCAGATGGCAGATGACATCTGCAAAAGGATCCAGGACCTTTCCCAGATCCGTGACAAGGTTCTTACCCCTTGCGATCTTTCCGTCCAGAAGGTCCGTAAGCTCCATGATGCCGTACATCAGAACCAGGATCACGGAATAGAGAACCGGATTGATCGACGGGCAGAGGTCGCAGAGAAAGAATGCCACGAAGAACAGCGGCGCCATCACGAGACGTGTGACTGTAAGTCTGTTGGGAAGATTCATCCGAACAACCTCCTGTACTTGTCTCTAAGATATACGTCGAAGAACGATGCATCAAGAGTTTTTCCCGTCACCTTCTCAAGAAGGACGGCCGAGGGATAGATTGCTCCGAAACGATAGTATTTCTCCGTGAGATAGTCTTTGATTTTCACAAGTTCACCGCTTCTCATGACATCGTCCAGATCCAGGTCCTTACCCATGTAGTTCCAGATGTGGGCGTTGACCAGGTTTCCAAGGGCATAGGACGGGAAGTATCCGTACAGTCCGCTCATCCAGTGAACGTCCTGAAGGACTCCGCTCTTTATGCTGTCGGGCTTCTTTCCCAGAAGCTTCAGAGATTCGGCATCCCAGGCTTCGGGAAGGTCCCTGACGCAGAGCTTTCCGTCGAAGAGCTCCTTCTCCAGGTTGAACCTGAGGATGATGTGAAGTCCGTACGTCACTTCGTCGGCGTTGACCCTGATGTCATCGCGCCTGATCCGGTTGACCGCCTTGAGGAAGGTCTCGAATTGAACTCCCCTGGTCTGCTCGGGGAACATGTCGCAGAAGACCGGGAAGTAGTGCTCCCAGAACGGGAGGCTTCTTGCAACCAGATTCTCCCAGAGTCTGCTCTGGGACTCGTGCATCGTCATGCTCTCGCCTGCTCCCAGTCCGGTTCCCTTGATGGACCCGTTGTTGGCTCCCATCTCGTACAGGGCGTGTCCGCCCTCGTGGACTATGGTGAAGATCTGGCTGGTGACATTGGGGTCCTCGAACCTGGTGGTGATCCTGATATCGTCCTCACCCACCGTGCTGGTGAAGGGATGGGCCACCTCGCCTATGGTGCTTCTGTCGAACTCGTAGCCCATGTCCTCAAGGATTTTGCGGGAGAACTTCTTCTGCTTCTCCACATCGTACTTCTTGTAAAGGAAGGCCTCTTCCTTGTCGCCGACCTGCTTTCCCGAGCCCTCCACCATGGAGACCACATCGGTTATGGTCCTGCGCATCCCGTCGAACAGCGTAGTGATCTGGGCCGAGTCGAATCCGCAGTCATAGTAGTCAAGCAGGGTGTCGTATGCACTCTTTCCCTTGCTTGTGATGGTCGCCTTCTCCTTTGTGAGGGCCACAAGGCGCTCAAGATAAGGACACAGCGATGCAAAGTCCCCGTCCTGTCTGGAGGAGAACCACTTGTTCTGGCATGTGTTCTGAGCCTCTGTCAGGTCCTCGACAAGCTTCTTTGGAACAAGGACCTCGTTCTCATAGTGCTTCTTCCAGATTCTGACCAGGGCCTTCTGCTCGTCCGTCATGTCACAGGCTCCGGCAAGGACATCGAGGCAGTCCCCCACTTCTTTTGACGTGGAGATGTCGTGCATCATCGAAGAGAGGAACGACATCTGACGCGATCTCTCGTCTCCGCCTTTTTTGCTCATCACTGTCTCGAAGTCGTATCCCAGGACGGCCTCGATGTGGCCGATCATGGTGACTTTCCTGTCGGTCTCCAGCAGTTTGTTGTAAGAATCGGTCTGTTTCTGTGTCATGATTCACAATCTCTCCAGTTTCTCCTCCACTTCCCTTATGACGGAGGTGGGGGTCGATGACCCGCTGCAAAGACCCACCGTGGAGAAGCCCGAAAGCTCTCTGAGAAGGTCTCCCTCAAGGTCGTTGCAGTTCTCTATGCAGTACACCGGCAGAGGACAGGCGTCCTTCACCGCCCTGGCCAGGGCCTTTGTGTTCTCGCTGTTCCTGCCGCCTATGACGACAATGGCGTCACAGGACTTTGCAAGTTCCACCGCCGCCTTCTGCCGTGCCGATGTGGCTCCGCAGGGCGAGGTGGAGAATCTGATCTTGGGATAATGCTCGCGCAGAAAGGCCGTGATCGCCGAATACTCGTACTCCGGGAATGTGGTCTGGACCACGGCGACAATCTCCGACTCCTCATCCAGTGTCCCGGACGAGACAAGTTCAATCGCCTCTGGGAGATTGCAGATCAGAATCGAATCGATGCGCTTTCCGTCCTCGGTCTCCACACCCTGAAGGCCTACGGTCTCGGCATGGCCCCGGACACCTAGGATGATTGTCCTGATGCCCTTGGAGGCCGCCTTTCTCAGGGCCACGGCCCCCTTAGCGACGATGGGACAGGTCGAGTCCACAAGCGTGAAGCCGGCTTTGAGGTAGGACCTTCTGACCGAATCGGCGATCCCGTGGGCACGGATCAGGGCAAGACCCGGCTCAAGGCCCTGGGGGTCCTTTGTGGTGACCATCCCAAGGTCCGAGAAACGGCTGACCACGTCCTTGTTGTGGATTATGGCACCGATGCTGTAGCAGGGCACACCCTCCTTTTGGGCCTGTGCTATGCACTGTTCGGCCTTTTCGATGGTGTTAGCCACACCGAAGCAGTAGCCTATGACCTTGCTTCTGACCACCTTCATCGGTTCACTCCGTCAGACCAGGATCTTGGGATCCCCGCCCTTGCCGTTCTTTCCGCTTTTCTGACTCTTGGGGCTGCTCTTCTTGAGCTTGAGCGGCTCCTCTTCACCGAGCATCCTTTTTGCCATTGCGGCATCGGAGAGGTCCTCCTCTTCCTCCTGCTTCATGATGTCCAGAGCCTGGGTCTTTCCAATCAGGCAGAGGATGTTGGTTGCCACGAAGTTGGACGAATAGGTTCCCACAACCACACCGAAGATCATGCAGATTGCGAAGCTTCTGACATCGCCCGTGGAGAGGATGGCAAGCGGAATCACCGCCAGAAGGGTCGTCACGCTGCTGAACGTTGTTCTTGTCAGCGAGCTGTTGACCCCGTAGTCCATCACCGATGCAATCTCCTGACCATGGTCGTTGCGGATGCTTTCACGCACCCTGTCGAAGATGACTATGGTGTTGTTCAGAGAGTATCCGATTATCGTCAGGATGGCCGCAATGGCCGTGGACGAGATCTCGAACCCCGTGATGCTGATGAAACCCAGAAGCAGGATCACATCGTGCATCAGGGCCAGAATCGAGCTTATTGCATAGGCCACGCGGAAACGGACCCAGACATAGACAAGAATCAGAGCAAGCGCAATGGCCACAGCCTTAACCGATCCGGTGATCAGCGACGACGAGAACTTGGCTCCGATGTAGCTGCTCTCCAGAACCGTATAGGACTTGAAATGCCTTCCGAGCAGGGTGTTGATCTCACCTTCAAGCTCCCTCTGGGTCACCCCGTCCGAAAGCTTGACGCGGATCTGGTACCTTCCGTCATCCGAGGACCCCACGTTCTGGACCCTCACTCCGTCAAGGCGCGATGCCGCAGAGCGCACATCGTCGATCTGCACACCCGGATCCTCGATTCGGACCGATACAGAAAGGCCGCTCTCGAAATCGATGCCCAGGTTGAAACCCTTGATGAACACGAGAAGAAGGCTCAGAACGACCAGTGCGGCCGCGATTCCCATGTAGATTGCACGTCTTTTCACGACGTTGAATGCTATCTTCTTCACAGTCCTGCCCTCCTCTTCCATGAGATCGAGATCCTCTCACCGACGGTGAGGTCCATAAGGAGGTGGCTCAGAAACAGGGATGTGAACAGCGAGCTCACGATTCCTATTGCCAGCGTTGTGGCAAAGCCCCTTACGGTGCTTGAGCCGAAGATTATCAGCACCACGGCTGCGATTATCGTTGTTATGTTGGAATCCAGGATGGTCCACAGGGCCTTTGAGAATCCCTCGGAAACAGCCTTCCTGGGCATGCTTCCGGCACGAAGTTCATCCTTGATTCTCTCGAAGACTATGACGTTTGCATCCACTGCCATTCCGACGGAGAGGATCAGACCTGCGATACCCGTCAGAGTCAGCGTGGATCCGAAGCCTCCCAGAGTGGCGACCATGATGACAAGATTGACCACAAGGGCCAGGTCCGCGATCAGACCGCAGCCCGAATAGATGACCACCATGATCAGGACGACCAGGATGAAGCCGAAGATGATGGCTTTAAGTCCGATTCTGACCGAATCCTCTCCGAGAGAGGCTCCAACCGTCTGCTGGCTTGATACCGTGACGGAGATGGGAAGGGACGCCGTCTTGAGCAGGATGGCCAGGTTCTCGGCCTCCTTGTCGGAGAAGCCTGTGATCTGGACGTTTGAGTAAAGGGCGTCGCGGATGGTGGCCACGCTCTTGATGTGACCGTCCATGACTATGGCCAGAGGCTGTCCGATGTGGGCCTTGGTGAAGTCATAGAAGATGCTTCCGCCCTCGTCGCTGAGCTTGACCGCAACCGAAGGCTGGTTGCTTGTGCTGTCCTTGCTCTTCTCAGCCGAAAGCAGATAGCCTCCGTCAAGGGCGGGCTTTCTGTAGATGACGTAGATTCCCGAAAGGCTGTCCAGACCGTACTCGTCGGTCTCGAACATTCCGGCGATGACCCTGTCGTCGGAGACTACGGACGGCTGTGTGAACTCAAGGTCGTTCTCGAGTGCGTACTTCAGGGCCTCGTACTCCGACGGATACTGGTTGTAGTAGGCCATGACCTTCTGCGTAGTCAGAGTGTCGGCAAGATGGAAGGCAAGAGAACCCTTGCCCTTGAGGAAGGCGTCCACCCTCTCCGGGTCCGGGGTTCCGGCAAGCTCGATGAGGATCTGGCGGTCTCCCTGCCTGCGGATCTCGGGCTCGGCCATGCCGAACTGGTCGATCCTGTTCTTCAGGACCTCGACGTCCTCTTCGATTGCAGCGGAGATCTCCGATTCGGAGGGGGCATATCCAAGCCTCGCCTCAAGCGACGAGACATCGGCATCCAGGAGGATGCTCATGCCGCCCTTAAGGTCCAGACCAAGCTGGAGGGCCTTTGAGGAAAGGGCCTTGAGGTCCTGTATGTACTGCCTGCAGTACTGCTCAACGGCCTGCTCGAGCGCTAGGCCGCCGTCCTGTTCGAACGAAAAGGCGTTCAGGACGTCGGAGCATGTCTTGATGTCGGTCTTGGAGGTTCCCTTCTCCTTTGCCTGGGCTTTTGCCAGGTCAATGACAAAAGAATACTCCTTAGGAACCGATTCAGATTCGTTCTCCATCATGTAGAGGAGCACGGCATCTGCCTGTCCTTGGGAGTATTCCTTCACCTGGAGGCTGCTGCCCGTTGTAAGGGCCTTGTCCTCCGCCGATACGAATACGTACCACTTGATTGTCGGAAAAAGAAACCAAACACAGATTGCAAGTGCCACCACTGCAATCAGAATGCGTTCAGTCTTTCTCATTTTTCTTCGGCCTTGGGCTCCTCGGCTTTCTCTTCTGCCTTGGGGGCTTCGACGGCGGGCTTCTCGACCTTCTCGATCTTCTCCTTGTCACCCTTCTTGGCGGGCTTCTCGGCTGCTGCAGTCTCTTCCTTCTTGTTCAGGACTGCGGAGACGGCGTTCTTGCTGAACTCGATCCTGGTGTTGTCATCGACCTTGATGATGACGGTGCTCTCCTTGACGACGGCAACGGTTCCCCTGATACCGCCGATTGTGACGACCTTGTCACCCTTCTTGATGTTGGCCAGCATGTTCTTGGCTTCCTTGTCCCTCTTTCTCTGGGGTCTGATGATCAGGAAATAGAAGATCAGGATGATGACTGCGAATGTGATGAGTGTCGAAATCATTGATCCGCTGGCTGATGCGGAATCGGTACTCTGGGACATGCCCAATGCAAGAATCAAAGAATACATATTGTTTTCCTCGCTTGAAAAGTAGGATTTTGCAGATGAATGCTTATATAAAATACACGTATATTACTATCGTGTCAAACAAACGCGCACGCATAAAAAAAGACCTGCGGAAAAACCGCAGGCCTCTGAAAACCTGATGCAGGAATCACATCATTCCCATTCCGGGATTCTGTGCGGGCATCTGGGGCTCCGGAGCGGGGATGTCGGTGATGGCACACTCGCTTGTAAGAATCAGAGCGGCGATGCTGGCCGCGTTCTGCAGGGCGGACCTTGTGACCTTGACCGGGTCGATGATTCCGGCCTCGACCATGTTGACCCACTCTCCGTTGTTGGCATCGTAGCCTACGCCCTTCTTGCTGTTCTTGCACTTGTCGGCGATGATGGCTCCGTCCTCACCTGCGTTCTCGGCGATCTGGCGCATCGGCTCCTCAAGGGCCCTGCGGACGATCTTATAACCGATCTGCTCCTCATCGGAGAGCTTGGAAAGATCCTTGTCTCCCATCTTCTTGGCAGCCTGGACCAGTGCGACTCCGCCTCCGGGGATGACTCCCTCTTCGATGGCTGCACGTGTTGCGTTGACTGCATCCTCGACTCTGTGCTTGCGCTCCTTGAGCTCGACCTCTGTGGGTGCACCGACGTTGATGACTGCAACTCCGCCTGCCAGCTTGGCAAGTCTCTCCTGGAGCTTCTCGCGGTCGTAGTCGCTTGTGGTCTCTGCGATCTGCTTCTTGATCTGGCCGATTCTGTCCTTGATGTCGGAGGACTTGCCCAGACCGTTGATGATCGTGGTGTTCTCCTTCTCGACCTTGACGCTCTTGGCGCGTCCGAGCTGTGCAAGCTCAGCGTTCTCGAGCTTCATGCCGAGCTCCTCGCTGATGACCTGACCGCCGGTGAGGATGGCGATATCCTCGAGCATGGCCTTTCTTCTGTCACCGAAGCCGGGGGCCTTGATGGCACAGACGTTCAGGGTTCCTCTGAGAGAGTTGACGACCAGAGTGGTCAGAGCCTCTCCGTCCACATCCTCTGCGATGATGAGAAGCGGCTTGCTGGTCTGGACGACCTTCTCAAGAACGGGCAAGAGCTCCTTCATGGAGGAAATCTTCTTGTCGTAGATCAGGATGTACGGATCGTCCATGACACTTGTCATGGTCTCGCGGTTGGATGCGAAGTAAGCCGAGATGTATCCGCGGTCGAACTGCATTCCCTCGACGAAATCGGTCGTGGTCTCGATGTTCTTGGACTCCTCGACGGTGATGACTCCGTCCATTCCGACCTTCTCCATTGCATTGGCGATCTCCTCGCCGATGGTTCTGTCGTTGTTTGCGGAGATGGAAGCGACCTGTGTGATCTCCTCCTTGTCACCGACCTTCTTGGACTGGGACTTGATCTCCTCGATGGCATCTGCGACAGCCTTGTCGATACCGCGTCTGATTCCCATGGGATTGACGCCTGCCGAAACGCTCTTCATTCCTTCCTTGGTGATGGCCCATGCAAGGACCGTGGCTGTGGTTGTTCCGTCACCGGCGACATCGTTGGTCTTGGAAGCGACTTCCTTGACAAGCTGTGCGCCCATGTTCTCGAACGGATCCTCGAGCTCAACCTCGCGTGCGACCGTTACACCGTCCTTAGTAATCATCGGAGCGCCGTACTTCTTGTCCAGAAGAACCGTGCGTCCCTTTGGTCCCAAGGTTGTCATGACAGCCTTGGCAATCTGCTCAACACCGGAGACCAGCGACTTTCTGGCTTCCTCACTGAACTGTAGCTGCTTTGCCATAATTATCTATCCTCTTAAAAAAAGTAATCATTCCGGGCCGACTCACGGCCGACCGTAACCAAAGATACAAAAGAATTTCCAACAAATCAAGTTTTAGCAACCGTTTTGAAAAGCAGCGTGCTCATGCCCAGTGCGAAAACAGCACTGAACGTGTTGGACATCAGGTTTACCATGTCGTTGTCCACCCAGCGGATTCCGTGGGAAAGCTCCAGCTTGACCCCGTCCTTCTCCTCGGCCTCCGTAAGAAGCCCAGTGTCGGAATCGATGTACTGGGCCTGGACAGCCGCACCCAGAACCGAATCCAGGACCGCCCCTGCAAATCCCATCAGGCACACCAGGACAGATGCATAGACCGATGCCCCCGAGAACGAGGCATACCAGCACAGAGCTATGACCGCCGATGACAGGAATGCCGCCATGAGGCCCAGGGCCGTTACACCGCCCGACATACCGGGAGTGACCGGGGTGCGTCTTATGATGGATACTGGATCTTTTTTGCTCAGGCGCCCTATCTCACCGGCGAATGTATCGCTTGTAGCCTCGGCAACAGCGGCTCCGAACATGACCAATGCTGCATTTTTCATGGTGAAGAACCATAACAAGGCTGCTATTGTCGCCATAAGGCCGTTGGAGAGGACCTGCATCACATCACGCCTGTGGCCCTTCTTCTCGGCAATCTCAGTCTTCTTTCCACGTCTGATCTTCTTGGAAAGCTTACCCACGACGGTGCATGAGACGAAGAACAGAAGGAACAGCAGAAAGCCACCGAACCCCGTGGTCCAGAGGACGATGATTCCCATGACGAAGGCCGTCAGGGCACCGCCGAGGTCAAGGCTTCTTGCAAGGTAGGCAAGGATGGCTATTACGGCCATGGACGATACAATAATCACAATGGGCATCGGCCACTGAAGTGAGAAAAGTGCATTGTCCAGGAATCTGATCATACCAACCCCGCGATAAGATAGATTGTCAGCGGCACGCTTATGTTGTCAAGTCCGAACGGCGTGAACGCCTCCGTCAGGGCGGCGGCAATCGACGTCAGAAGACCGAACAGAAGCAGTCTCGGAACCGGGACACCGGGTCCGTAGGCAAGGTTTATCAGAACAAAGACGGCTAAGGTCACCAGGGCCATGGTCACAAAACCTGCGACGCTCTTCTTGCTGGTTTTGGTGATGGGGCGTGATTTGAGCGTCATGCCGGCAATCGAGGCAAGACCGTCTCCGTATCCCATGCCCAGGACCGCACATCCCATGGCGACCATGTTCCCCACTCCGAAGTTCTTCAGGACTATGAGCATGATGATGGAGACGGGATACTGGACCAGACCCCAGTTTCGGCCTGTGCTCTCCTGCCCCATCAGCTTTCCCAGAAGTCCCGAGATGTTCATGTAGGCGTTGATCAGGGCAAAGGCCGTAAGACCGGCCACGGGCCAAAGGTCCGATTCGAACACATGGAAGTAGATGAAGAACCAGTTCGAGACGCCTATGTGCACTATCTTACGTGCAATCTCGGGGCACATGGCCCCGAGACGCGACTTACCGGTTTTTGAGACGAATATCGACAGTCCCAGACAGAATCCTATCAGCAGGACCGAAAGGATCAGGCCCGCGGCATCACCATGCATGTCCGCCGCCGCCACCGAATCCGCCGCCTGAGAATCCGCTTCCTCCGAAGCTTCCTCCGCCGACCCTGGATCCGGGACTTCCCGAGATGGAGGATCTGGGAACCGATGCCAGAGGCAGGGTCCTGTTCATACGTGTCGCCATGCGCGCCAGACAGTACGAATCGAAGTATGAGTATCCGGAGTACCACTGCGGCGGCTGGATCATCATGCCCTCGAACTTCTGGGCCCACTTGTCCTCAAGACCAAGGACCACCGCATAGCAGAGGACACGGTAGTACAGATCCGGATCTTCCTTGATCATCATCTTGAGCTTGTCGATCTCGACCTTGTCGATGAACTCCCTGTAGCCCAGAATCTCCTCGAAAATCCTGTTTCCGTACTCGCTCCTCTTCTCCGTGATGACGGCGAAGAACGAAACGAACGTGCATCCCACGGCGCTGACCAGATTCTGCAGGAGATTGACCGAATCGTTGGTCATCCTGTCGGTCAGGCAGAAGGCTCCTAACATCAGGACTCCCGGAATGAAGGAGAAGATGAAAGGAAGGAGATTTGACTTCCTCATATGCCACTTGTTGAAAAGCGACCCGAAGACTCCGGCGCTCATGATTGTGAGGAAGATTCCCGCTCCGAGGTACAGAAGGACACCCAACATGAAGGCGTTCTCGTACAGACCCATGGCAAGGGCACCTGTAACCGCCGGGAGGAAGGCAAGAACGGCAAGAAGGCCTGCAATCAGCTTGCTCTTGGCGTTCTGAAGGCTCCTCTCCTTGGTGAAGTACTTCTTCGTGTCCGCCTTGGTCTTCACGATGGTCTCGTAGAAGTTGTTCTTCTCAAGGTTCTTGAACGTGATCACATCGCCGACCTTGCAGTTCTTGAAGAATCCGTTGAAGAGCCTGACCTCCAGGTCGGGGATGATCTTCTTGTTCTCGACTCCGTAGTCCTCGATGTCCTTGAGCTTGGTGAACTCGTACTTGTTGTTCTTGATCTCCTTGATGCTCAGAAGGCCCTGGTCGGCCCAGTAGAACAGCATGGAGATGACATCCTTGTCGTCCACAGTCAGGTCGGCCACATAGCCCACCATCAGAGGGGACAGTCCGTCGGGTGCCTTGAATCTGGCCACGATGATCGGGGTCTTGTCCTTTCCGAACATCATCCAGAATAGGACGGCCAGGGCAAGGACTATGACGCTGACTGCGATGTTCACGCCCTTCATGACTCCCGTGTAGTCCCACGGAAGCCTCGCATCCTTGTACCAGTCCTCGGGGAGGTCGATCTTGATCGTGATTCCCTCGCGAGCTGAAAGGCCGCTCATCTCACCGCGGATCAGAAGGCTTCCGTCATCCTGCTGTGCAAGTGTTGCGGAGAGGTTGTTCTCGGTGTATCCGTACCTTCCGGTGGTGAAGTGGGTGTTCTTGTAGACGTAGTTGAAGAAATCGTCGCTGGTCCTGAACTCCTCGTCCGCCTCAAAGGGAAGCACGATCGAGAAGGTTGCCTTGTTGATCGGGCACTCCCACTCCGTTCCGATTATGTTCAGGTAGAAGAGGTCGTAGCCTTCGTTGTAGTCGGCTCCCAGGTCGTAGTCGTAGGTGATCGTATAGGTCTTCTCCCCTGTGTACGTCCTGTTCTCGGAGCCGATCTTCATGACGAGATAGCCGTTGTCCTGGTCCGTGCTGACCGGATCGGAACACGTGAGGTTCTTCACCTTTGCCACGGTCTTCTCGTTGTAGTCCCTGTAGTCCAGCGGAATCTCACGGACAATGCCGTGGTGAGGGCCTTCGAAGTAGACCGTGATGGTCTCCACCATGTGGTGCACTGCATTCCGCCCCACGGTGATCTGCACATCGTAGTCCGAAATGTACCAATCCGCGGCAAAGAGGCACGGGACAAAGAGGACCAGAGCGAGTAATACCAGAATACGGCGTTTCATGATCAGAACTGGACCTTTACGTTCTGTCTCTCGGCCTCTGCGACCTCGAGATAGGTCATCTTGGTGAACTTGCCGCCGAAGAACTTGACGATAAGCGATGTGGGGAAGGTCTCGATCTTGGTGTTGAAGGTCTTGACCACGCCGTTGTAGTACTTTCTGGCCTGGAGGATCTCGTCCTCAAGCTTTGTCAGCTGCTTCTGAAGGTCCATGAAGTTGGTGTTGGCCTTGAGCTCGGGATAGGCCTCGGCAAGTGCGAACAGGCTCTTGAGGGTTCCCTCGAATGCCTTGTCGGCCTTGTCCTTCTCGGCGACTCCGGAGGCGCTCATTGCCTTGTTCCTGGCCTCGATGACTGCGGTGAGTGTGCCCTGCTCATGCTTGGCATAACCCTTGACGGTCTCGACCAGATTGGGAATCAGGTCGTAGCGCTGCTTCAGATGGGCATCGATCTGGGCGTAGGACTCCTCGCCCTGGTTCTTGAGTTTCACACATTCGTTGTATGTCGAGATGACGTACAGCAAAAGAATGACGACGACAGCAATGACAATGATGAGTGCAATCATGTTATCCCTCCTGTTATTGTTTTCAGATTCCGATTCCGAGCAGCTTGGAGTAGGCCTCAAGGCTCTCATCACCCTCACAGCCTGCAAGGACTTTCTTGGCCAGGATCTTGCCCAGCTGGACACCTTCCTGGTCGAAGCTGTTTATGTTCCAGACAAAGCCCTGGAACATGACTTTGTTTTCAAAATGGGCAAGAATGGCGCCCAGTGTGAACGGAGTGAGCCTGTCGGCCACAAGAACGCTAGAGGGACGTCCGCCCTCGAAGTCCTTGTTCGGGTTCTCCTCGTTCTTCCTTCCGCAGGCAAAGGCCACGATCTGGGCCACGAGGTTGGCCTTGAGCTTGGTCTGGCTGGTGGAGCCTCCGTTCTCTGCATCGAGATTGCCTTCCTTCTCCCTGAAGCCGATGAACTGCATGGGAACAATGTCGGTTCCCTGGTGCAGGAGCTGGTAGAACGAGTGCTGTCCGTTTGTTCCCGGCTCTCCGAAGATCACCGGTCCGGTCTTGTAAGTCAGGACCTCTCCGAAGCGGTTGACGTGCTTTCCGTTGGACTCCATGTCCAGCTGCTGGAAGTGAGCCGGCATTCTGTGAAGGCTCTGGCTGTAAGGCAGGACCGCCGTGTAGGGATAACCCAGGACGTTTCTCAGATAGATTCCGATCATGGCATCCATGAGGGTTCCGTTCTTCCTGATGTCGGGCTCAAGGGCCGATATGTCCTCCTGATGGGCTCCCTCGAGGATGCTCTTGAACACGTCGAATCCGTATGTAAGCGAGAGGATCACTCCTCCGACGGGACTGGTTGCGCTGTAGCGTCCGCCGATGTAGTCGTCCATGAAGAAGACGGCCAGGATGTCGGGGTTGTTTGCCAGGGGACTAGTGTTGCTGGTGACGGCCACGATGTGCTTCTGGGGCACAAGGCCGGGGATTCCGCTCTTCTCCATGACCTTGAAAACAAGGTCGCGGTTGGCCAGGGTCTCCTGGGTGGTTCCGCTCTTGGAGACCAGGATGAACAGTGTGCTCTCAAGGTCCAGACCGCTGATGACCGCGCAGGCATCGTCCGGGTCGACGTTGGAGATGAATCTGGCCTCAAGCTTCTTCTTGCAGCCGTCTGCCTCACCGATGAGGTTCAGGGAGTAACAGAGGGCTCTGGGACCAAGATCCGAACCGCCGATTCCGATCTGGACGACGGTCTTGATCTCCTTTCCCGTAGATCCTGTGATCTTTCCGCTTCTGACCTTGTCGGAGAACTCCCTGATTCTGTCCAGCTCGCGCTTGTAGAAGTCTCCCTTCTCCACTCCGTCGGCCATGACCTTGACGTTGTCCAGAACCCTTCCGCGGGTGAGCTGGTGAAGCACCATCCTCTTCTCGCCGGTGTTCATGACCTCTCCGCTGAGGAGGGCCCTGTATTTTTCGATCAGCTGCTGCTCGTCGGCAAGGGCCTGCAGGATGTCCAGGGCCTTGTCATCCACCGGCATTGCGGCGTAGTTGTAGCACAGCGACCCGGCCTCGCGGATCGTCGAGGATCCGATGCGCGCGGCATCGAGCCTGGTCCTGATGTCCAGGGGTCTCACCGACTTGAGTGCTGTGAAGCAGTGGGTCTTGTCAAGGTTCTTGTAATCGATCATTTATCCTCCGTTCCCCGCAGGGGAATCCAGAATAAATCATAGAACAAAGGGACATTGTAGACAAGTAAACAATGAAGACGGAAATCGTCAGTCGTCGATTTCGGGAATGCGGGTCTTGAAGCTTTCCTGAAGGTCTTCCTTGGTCATTCCCTCCCTGAGGATGACCATGATGGTGTCGTCTCCGGCTATGGTTCCCAGAATCTCGGGCAGGCCAAGTGCCTCAAGTCCCACTGCGACGCTGTTGGCGTGTCCTTCGCGGGTCTTGATGACGCCGATGTTTCCGCTGAACTCCATGGAGATGACTCCGCGCCTGACATCCTGGATGTAGCTTTTCTCCGACTCGGCCACAAGGTCGTTGTCGGGAAGCGAATAGTAGTATCCGCTCCATCCGTCGGAGATCTTTCCGACCTTGAGCATCTTGAGGTCCCTGGACAGGGTGGCCTGCGTGACTTCGTAACCCTCGTCCTTCAGAAGGTTCAGGAGGGTGTCCTGGTTGTCTATGCGGTTCTTCTTGATCAGGTCCTTGATGACCGTCAGTCTGTTGTAGCGCTGTTTCATTTCATACCTCGGTTCTGCAGTAAACGAGCAAGGTAAATATACAACCTATATGCACTTTTGTTCAAGCACACGCTACAGAAAACCTGTAAGAAAATGCAAAAACGCTGTTCAGACAGCCCAAAAATGCATTTTTCTTGCATTCACACTGAGACAGTTATGCAATCGGTATTCACTTGTTCTCAAGCTCGGCGAGCTTCTGGCTGAAATCCCTGAACGGTTCTTCCAGAAGGCTCTTGCAGCGGGCCTGGAATGAGTCGTACAGCTCTATGAACTCCTCTCCGAAGGGTGTGACCGAAGCCCCGCTTCTGTCGCTTCCGCCCTTCTTCCTCTCCAGTACCTTCCTGCCCAGCGAGGCCTCAAGGTTCTCGATCATCTTGAAGGCCTTGGAATATGAGATTCCCAGCTCCGCGGCTGCGGCCCTGAGGGACCTGCACTCCTGGATCTTCCTGAGAAGCCACAGCACCCCTATTCCCATGAACTTGCCCTGGGAGTTCTCAAGGTAGATCTTCACTTTCAGATTCATGTCGTCCACAGCTCACCTCTCAAAACAGACCCGGCTGGTCGTCAGACGGCTCATCCGTTGCCTGTCCTATCATCTTCAGGAATTCCTGTTCGGTCACTATCCTAACCCCGAGCTCCTTCGCCTTGTCGATCTTGCTTCCGGCACCGTGCCCGGCCAGAAGGCATGTGGTCTTTGAGGACACTCCGGAGACCTCGGTTCCGCCGCGGCGCCTGATCTCATCCATGGCTTTGCTTCTGGGATTGAAGTTGTCAAAGGACCCCGTCACGCACCAGCTCTGGCCCTGGAAGATCTGCTCATAGGCGGAGTTGTCCTCTTTGACATCCGTCATCTGAAGGCCTGCTTTTCGCAGTTCATCGATTAATCTTCTGTTTGTCTCCGAATTCAGGCCATCGATGATGAGTCTGGCAGTCACAGAGCCTATGCCGCGGATGGATGACAGAGCCTCTTCATCGTTTCGCGAGGCCACATCCAGAAGCTTGTCCATGCTGTCAAAGCCCGCATCGCACAGAAGGTCCACGGCCTTCTTTCCGAACTCGGGGATTCCCAGTGAGACGACCACACTTCTGAACGGAGTCCTTCTGCTCTTCTCTATGGCCATCTTGATTCCCTCGATCTTCTTTCCTTCCGTCCCGCCGAAGCCCTCAAGCCCCCTCAAGCGTGAGAAGTCGAATGAATACAGGTCGCTGATGGTCTTCACAAAACCGTTGTCGTAGAGAATCTCTATGGTCCTGGGTCCCAGGCCCTCTATGTCCATCTGGTCCTTGGCGCAGAAGAAGGCCAGCCTTCCCTTTGCCTGTGCCGGACAGTCGTAGTTCGGACAGAAGTGATGGGCTCCCCTCTTCACCAGGGCACTTCCGCACACCGGACAGGTCCCGGGCATCTGCCATGTGGTGTTGCCCCTGTCGTTCTTCTCAATGACGCTCTCTACTGCAGGAATGACATCGCCGCGCTTCGAGATGGCCACAATGTCGCCCACGGCAAGCTCAAGCTCGTCTATGTAGTCCTGGTTGTGAAGCGTGATGTTCCTTATGGTGCTTCCCGAAAGCCTGGTCTCCTTGATCCTGGCCATGGGGGTGATCCTTCCGGTCCTGCCCACCTGCACATCTATTCCAAGAACCGTCGTCTGGGCCTGCGGGGCCTCGAACTTGTAGGCCATGGCCCATCTGGGATGGTGGCCGGTGTAGCCCAGGTCCTCGCGGGTGGCAAGTTCGTTGACCTTGACCACAAGACCGTCTATCTCGTACGGAAGGTCCCCTCTTGCCGAGGTGTAGTCGGAGATGGCCGCAGGGATGTCGTCGAAGCTTCCGGCACGGCCTTCCAGGCCCGCCTGCGACAGACGGAGCTCCGCCTCCTCCTTTGTCCTGCAGAAGAACGAAAGATGCGGATCCACGGGGAAACCCAGCTTCCTGAGGTTGCTCAGAATCTGTATGTGCTCGGTGAAGGGAACGCTCTGTGCCCAGAAGCCCTCGTAGACGTAGATGGAAAGCGGCACCTGTGCCGTCTCGCTGCTCTTGTTGCGTCTGATGGTTCCTGCTGCCAGATTGCGCGGGTTTGCATAGGGCTCGGTCAGCGTGGAGTTGATCCTTTCGAACTCCTTCTTCTTCAGAAAGACCTCTCCCCTGACTGCAATGTCCACCTCTTCGGAAAGCCTGAGGGGCACGGCTCGGATCGTCTTAACATTGGGCGTGACGTCGTTTCCGACAAAGCCGTTGCCGCGTGTGACTGCCCTGACAAGGACGCCCTTCTCGTAGTAGAGGACTATGGAGAAACCGTCCAGCTTCTCCTCAAGCACGAAGGAGAGTTTTTCGCCCGTGTTCTTCATCGTCTTGGTTATCCAGGCACCGATCTCGGCATCGGTATAGGCCTTGTCCAGGCTCAGGACGGGGATGGTGTGCTCGACCTCGGGGAAATCGGACGAAAGGTCGCTGCCGACGCGCTGTGTCGGGGAGTCGGGAGTGCGCAGTTCCGGATGCTGGTTCTCAAGGGCCGAGAGCTCGTCGAAAAGACGGTCGTACTCGGCATCGGAGACCAATGCCCTGCCCGTGACGTAGTATGCTCTCTGGTATTCCGTGAGAAGCCTGTGAAGCTCCTTTGCCCTGCTCAGATAATCCATATTTCAATTCTATCCCAATTACCCGTCCAGTTCCACTGTTGTTGAAAAATCACCCTCTCAGTGCTATGCTGAACCCATGCCTGACCAGAACGAACTATTTGATCTTTCCAAAAAGCACCTGATAGGAAAACTCGTCGTATCGACGGTCTCCAGCGGGAAAATCGCAGACATAAGCATCCCCGCCGAGACCCAGTTCAAACACATGCTTGTCCTCTCCGCAGCCGACTTCGGCTCGCAGCGCCTGCATGTCATGGATGACGAGTTCCCTTTCTTCGCAAGCGATGAGATCAACTACAAGGGTCAGCCCGTTCTGGCGGTGTTCGGATACGATACGGAGGACGTGGACCTCTTCTGCCGCCAGGTGAAGGTCTCCTACCAGATCAAGCAGGATTCGGAGGACTACAAGGGCGAGCAGTACGGTGCCCCGTTCATCTGGTCGTCTGGCGACACGGACGAGTATTTCACCTCCAAGGCAAGGGTATACAAATCCCATTTCGAGGTGAACCCGTTCTCCAACACCATGCTGGGAGACCAGAAGGTCTTCGCCGTCAAGAGAGAGGACGGAATGCATGTACGCTGTTCGTCACAGTGGCCGATTCACGTGAGAAAGAGCGTTGCGCAGGCTATGAACATGGACATCAAGGACGTGACCGTCTATCCCCAGCCTTACTACGCTCCATACGACCAGCTGATCATCCAGCCGTCTGTGCTGTCCTGCATCGCCGCAATGGCCGCCGAGCAGTCCGGTGAAATGGTTCAGCTCTCAAGCATCATGGTCTCATGGCAGCCCAGGATGTTCATCGAGCATGAGACGGCCTTGACCGACGACGGGGCTCCTCTTGCCCAGAGGGCGGAGTGCACGGTGGACCTGGGAGCTTTCCCGTTCTTCACCGACGAGGTCTGTCACAACATCCTCGCCGGCCTGGTTCCCGTCTATCCCATCAAGGCTGCGGACGTAAGCATCAGAATCATCAGAAGCTCCTCGCCTCCTGCGAACTTCTTCGGAGACCTGGGCTTCTCAATGGCCCTGGCCGCCACGGAGAACCATTTCTCGCAGCTGGCAGCATCTCTTTCAATCCAGCCGGGCATCTGGCGCCTGAACAACTCAAAACCCCAGGACCCCAAGGTCCCGGGAATCGCAGAACGAGTCAGACAGGGCTCGGAGCCGGACAAGCTTGAGAAATCCATTCAGGACGTCCTGGACAAGTCATGGTATTCCAGGAAGTTCGCCAGCAACTCCCAGAAGAGGATAGGTGTCATGAGGGCGAACCACCTTGTGAACTACGCCAGAGGAATCGGAATCGCATCCGGTGAAGGCGTCATGGGCTTCTCCCAGCAGTTCAACGCCAAGGCCGACTACACCCTCTCCGTCACGATGAACGAGGACAAGACCCTCGAAGTGAACACGGGGATGCAGGCAGACAGGGCCATGACGGCAATCTGGAAGGACACCATCCGCCAGTTCATCGACATCCCCTCCGAGGACATCACCTTTCTGGACCTCAACCAGTCCCAGCTCCTCGACATGGGTCCCAGCACCCTCTCGAGAAAGGTCGGAATCGTCTCCTCGCTTCTGATCCAGGCCTGTTCCGAGCTGTCCAGAAAGCTCTCCTTCTCACGCCTTCCCGTAACGGTCACCACCGAATACCAGGCCGAGCTCACGGATCCGTTCTATTACAGCTCATGCATAGGAACTGTGGCCGTGGACCTTCACATCGATTCGGTCCTTCTCTCGCCCGTCATCGACAACGTCTGGGTTCACTTCCATCTGGGCCACGTCTTTGATATGAGGCGCCTTATGAACAAGGCCCGCCACACCATCACCACGGTGCTTTCCGACATCTGTCCCAGGTCCGTCTCCAAATGCAACATCGACATAAAAGTCGACCAGGACGGCTCGTTCACGGCATCCTCCATGACTGCAGGACTTAGAGGCCTCACCACGGCGGCCCTGACCAACGCCCTCTCACAGGCTCTGGGACATCCGATCCACAGGATTCCCGTCACAAGCGACGACATTCTGGAGATCATGGGCAACAACGCCAAGGGAGAGAAGCTTTTCTCACTGGGAGGTGACAAATGAGACTGAACTGCACCATAAACGGTTCCCAGTATTCACTGGTGGTCAACTCCGACAAACCGCTGAGCCAGATCCTCAAGGAGGAGATTCTGACCTTCTCAGAGAACTCGCAGTGCAACGGAGCCTCCTGCGGAAACTGCATCGTCCTTCTCAACGGCAGCGCCGTCCTCAGCTGTCTGGTTCCCGCATTCAAGCTCAACGGAGCCAGCATCCTGACGTTCGAGGGCTTCCAGAAGACCAGGTTCTGCCACGACATAGAGCGTGCCTACGCGGACATAGGCAACCAGCCATGTCCCCAGTGCTACCCGTCCAAGACAATGATCATCGAGTCCATCCTGAAGAAGGTGGACAAGGAGAACCAGAACCGCATCACAGGCTTCGCACTGGGGTCCCAGCCCGGAGAGGGAAGCTCTTCCACGAACGAGCAGGCAGCCCGCACCAGAAGCGGAGTAGGAAACATAAGCACCGACCTGATTGCAAGGGAGATGGTTATGAGCAGCTGCAAGTGCATAGAGATCTCCGACCTTGAGAAGATAATCAACCTAGCCTACAGATACAGGAGCAGACGCCGTGCCAGAAGGTCTTAGATCCCCGACGGTCTTCACACCGAAGACAATTAGTGAAGCAATCTCCACGAAACTCAGGAATCCCGAAGCAAGATTCTGGGCCGGCGGAACCTACATCATGAGCCGCCCGGGCTTCTATCCCAACCCCAACCAGAGGGACATCATCTCGCTCTCAGGCATCCAGGACCTCTCCAGGATCCTCCACGCAGACAGATACATCGAAGCCGGAGCCATGGTCACCATCCAGCAGCTTCTGTCCATGGGAAGCTTCTCCTTCTCAAAGGAGCTCTACAACGCAATCAGCTCCATAGGAAGCGCCATGGTCCTCAATCAGGCAACCATCGGAGGCTCGCTGTGCACCAGCGATGTCAGATTCACCATGAGCTGCGTCATGGCCACCATCAACGCCCAGGTCGAGATCCGCATGATCTCAAAGTCCGCCGCAGCCAGATGGGTCCCCGTCTCGAAGCTCTATGACAGACGCGGCAACTTCCTCTTTGCGGAAAACGCCCTTCTGACCAAGATCAGAATCCCCACCGACAGCTCCACGCAGTACCAGTTCATCTCCAGAACCCTGGACTCCCCCATGATGAACCCCTCCGAGTCGGTCATCTTCGCGCTGCAGTATGCAATCAACCAGGGCAGCATCACCACGCCCAACCTCTGCATCGCCCTCCCCGACTGCTGCTTCTACATGTCCCAGGACTTCGACAACCTCCTCTCGACACTGAGCTTCCCCATCACCCAGGAAAGGGCCTCCAGAATCTCGAGCCGTCTGGCCGCCGACCTCAGGTCCTCCGTCAGACAGAACGCCGACATGCTCCAGATCGAGCGCGCCGCCAGGCTCCTGGACTCAGTGCTCAACGAAATCAACACCAACTACCTGGCAGGCTGAACATGCTCACCATGCGCATCACCGGAGGCAAATACTGCGGCCGCAAGGTCATTATCCCCCAGGGGGAGCTTGAGATCCGTCCGGCCATGGACCGCATGCGCGAATCGCTTTTCTCCATCCTTGGGCCCCTTGACGGAGCCTCCTTCTGCGACCTCTTCTCCGGAAGCGGCTGCGTAGGCCTTGAGGCGGCCTCGCGCGGAGCCACGACGGTCCACCTCGTGGAACTGGACAGGGCCAAGAAGGACATCATGGAGAAGAACATTTCGTGGGCAAAGGAAGACTGCGACATCCGCATCTTCTTCTCCAACGTCCTGAAGTACATTCCGACCTGCCGTATGCAGTACGACATAGTCTATGCGGACCCGCCGTTTCCCATGGGAGAGAAGATCAAACTGCTGGAGCTGGTCGACCGCTGCAACATGGTCAGACCCGACGGACTGTTCATCATCCACTTCCCCAGCGCAGAGGAAGACCAGTGGCCGGAGCGGCTCGGAAAGCTGCACCTGACCGACACCCGCAGATACGGGCGCAACATGATCAAGTTCTATACAAACGAAAGTGAATAAAAAACGTCCCTGCAATCTGCAGGGACGGTGAAAATCAATCTGATGTTATGTGTATGAATATGTTCGACTCGTATCTTCCGGCATGAAGATCAAGAGCGGCAACATCATCAAGTTCCACCTCGATGGTACCTGATCCACGCCACTGGGCGTAGTAGTTGTTGTCTTTGGCCTTGAAGGCCCTGGTCGTGATGTTCATGTACTCCGTGTACGTGGTGGATGTGGCCGTACCGTCGAACGGTATTACCAACGGTGATCCGGTGGACGGATCCGTGGTCACGATCCTTGCTGTGAAGCCTAGATCATAATCCTTGTTCACGGCATCACGGGTTCCGATGTAATGGAAGGCGAACGGCTGTCCGGCTCTTTCGTCCGTATCGTTCGGGCTTCCGGACAGGAAGATGTGGTAGTCTCCGGGGAACTCGGTGTTGACTTCGTGAGAATCGGTTACAAAGTCAAAGGATGCGACAGTGAACCAACCGGTCTTTTCCAGAAGGTTGATGTTGTCGGTCTCCGCCGTCTTTGTAAGGATGAACATCAGGCTGCGCTGTTCCTCTGTAGGCTGTTCACGACCGTAGTAACCCATGATCTGAGCACTGTAGTCCTGGGAAATAATAGTCAAGCCGTCGGTGGACGTGCATGTGAGTGTGAAATTCAGAGTAGCCATGTAGAACGAATCGGATTCCGTCACATGATAGTAGGTCGCATCGTTCAGAACCTTGACGGTGTTGTACTTGTCGGGATCATCGACGTTCACATTGCCGTCAAGAACCAGACAGACGTCCCACCATACGGATTTGATTCCTCCCGATGTGATATCATCGGCCGTAACGGTTGCGGTATAGCTGTTGGTTACAGGACCGTTCTGCTTTCCGAGATGAAGCTCGGCCGTTGTCAGTGTCAGGTCCCTGCTGCCCGTATTACCTCTTGCGAAGATATCGATTCCGAAGGGCCTCATGTACTTGTTGTCTCCCGACAGCACATATACAAAGGATGTATTCGGATCAACGTCGAGGGTGATGCTTCCCCATGCGGTGTTTCCAACGTTCATCTGGGTGGCACCCAGCGAAAGCAATACCTGGTCGCGGTAATAGAAACCGGTACCGGCTTCGGTGGTGGACTTGACACCATCCTTCCAGTCTGACCCGGTGCTGTGCCAGCGGTAGATGTCCGCATTGAGGTCTGCGATGTTACATCTGTTGTTGAGCTTGTAATATTGATTGGGCGTCGCAAAGCAAACGGCCGGAAGAATCAGAATCAGTAAAAAAAGGCAAATCTTTTTCATCATCAGTACTTCTCCAATTCGATAACCACGTTTGCAGTGTATATACCCTGCTCCCATGTCTCCACGGGATGGCCCTCGTTTCTGTCAAGCATGAACCTGATCGGCTTGTCCAGCGATGTGATGTTCGTATCCAGTGTCTCGTTATAGAAGTATGTTCCGTCCGGATTGCTGTGAACAATCATTGCGTAGCTGGAGTCGTTTTCATTATGCATGCTGAATGTCAGATGGTACGCAACAGCATATGATCCGCCCGGTGTCGTGAGAGGATCGGCATGAATCTTCAGATGCCACTGGGAGGCATCCGAATTTCCGATGTTGGCAACGATGGACCATGTGGCAATGACTCTTCCGTAAGGAGATTCGTCACCGATGTAGGCAACATCGCTTCCGCCAAGGTCGAAATCATCCGTGACCTTCCTGTTTCCCTCGATTGCAGCCGTGTTTACGGAAAGATACCAGCTGTCTCCGACATAACCGGAGAGTGTGAGTCCGTCGACCGCTTCGTCATAGAGATACTTTCTGTCTCCGGCATAGAGGCAGCATACACAGAGAAGAATAAGACCAAGTACCATAAGAATACGCTTCATGTCCTTCCTCCTCAATCAGACATCACGTTTACGGTTACGTTTGAAACGAAAACCATCGTGGTGACATCATCTGTCGTAGTGAATTTGGTCACATCCAAATTCTGCAGCTTGAACGAGTAGCTTGCCGTCAGAGTATTGTCATAGATTCCCGGGAGAGTCGGTGCCGTTGAATCAGCGAAGGGAACCGTTTCCCCGCTTTCATTGGTTGCCTTTACCGAGTACGTGAGAGTGACATGCTTTTCCGGATCGTTCTGCGATGCAGTGACCGACTGGAGCGAAGCCCCGATTGCTGCCTGGTAGAAATATGTTGTGCCTTTGTATACGCATTCCAGATTCTCGGAAGAAACTGAAGACGACTTGGCATATGTTGCGGAATTAACATTCGGATGCTGGACGTTCTGCTGAACGAAGGGCGTGAACACCAGATCCAGGGTGATGTTCTTCTTCTTGTTCGAAGTGATTGTGACAACAATGACATCGTCGACCATCTTGTTGACGACTGCATTGGCGGTTACGTCGTAAATGGTTGTTCCCTCCGAAGTCTCGCCTTCACCCAGACCGGTTGAAATATCGATGTAGGAATAAGGGGTAACGCCTTCCTTGAATGCCTTGATAACAAAGCCGTCACTGGATCCCGGATTATCGGCAAATACAATTACGCAGGGGATGAGCAAAAGAAGAACAATGACAAGTATTCTCTTCATCTTGGTGCAACCTCCACTGTTATTGTCGCGCTGTAGTAGTTGTCTCCCTTACTGGTCGTGAAAGTCCCGTAATAGGTTGTGAAATCGAAATCGATAAGATACAGCCATCTCTCTCTTCCGTTCTCAGAGGCTCCGTACCTCTCCCAGTTTCCAGTCTGCGGATTCAGATATGCAGTGTCCGAACCCTCGGGCGGGAAATAAAGCATGACGCTCGCACCGTTTCTGTCAACGAAGAACTTCGGATGACTCGGATCCACCTCGGGATTCAGAAGAGATTCGTTACGTGCGGCTGTCTTGTTGAAAGTATCGAAGAACCTGGGCTTGTAGAGGGTAACGCCGTAGGTTCCGTAGTAGTCCTCGCCGTCCTGGGTCATCTTCATGCCGGAGAAATTGAGAACCAGATTGAAGTCATAGATATATCTTGTAATGACTCCCAGATACAAACGTGCCACGCCACCGGAACCATCCACATATATTCCGAAGTCCGAATCTGTTCCTTTCTTGATTTCGGTAAGATTGTATCCGTACTGAGTGGCAGCATTGTATTTATAGAATGAAAATAACAACTCTTTCTTGAAGGATGTGTTTTCAATTGTAAGCTGATAGCCGTAATTGACCGTCCTGATCGGATCATCACAGAAAGCCGGCAGGCAGATAATACTAAAGAGAACTATCGATAAAAGAATGACCGTGAGCTTTTTCATCACTATTCACTCCTTTCCTTCCCTTTCGGGTCCCTCGCCCTGTCCAACTCCTTCAGGGGGTTATAGAAGCCGGCCAGGTCAACTCCCTGGCCGGCCCAGGGCATAAAAAACATTCTTTTAGAAATCTGAGGAAATTTCCAAAGAAATATCTGAGTAATACGTGGACGGATCCAACGTTGCATCTGCTTCATACTTTACCACGTACGTGGCCAGTGCGCCAGCAGTGCACTTTCTGCCGTTGAATCCCATCCGGAT
>Ga0310696_10002168_pt1 | contig 26585 bp, 23 predicted proteins | sample AusTroGonzalo_MG_4_FD_203885 | JGI IMG/M metagenome (GOLD analysis project Ga0310696, IMG submission 203885) | Bovine rumen microbial communities from tropical cattle in Woodstock, Queensland, Australia - Gonzalo_02 (v2) (version 2) | ecosystem: Host-associated > Mammals > Digestive system >...
GTGTGAAAACGCTTCTTGCCGCTTACAACGCGCTGAAAGAGGTGAAATTTGACGATATTCTCGATTTTCATGTGCAGTTCGAGCGGATCCATCCGTTCCAGGACGGAAACGGCAGAGTCGGCAGGCTGCTCATGTTCTGGCAGTGCCTGAAATCGGTAATCGTCCCGTTCATAATCACAGAAAATCTGCGACTTTATTATTACCGCGGGATCCAGAACTGGGGAAAACACAACGCATTTCTGCGCGATACCTGCCTTACTGCGCAGGATGACTACAAAGCACTGCTCGATTATTTCAGGATCAGATATTGAAAAAGTTTTGCTGCGGAGGAGTTATGGAACTTGTAAGAATTGAAAATACAAAAGCCGAGATGAATCGCGTGGAAGAGCTTTATCTAAGAGCTTTTCCGGCAAACGAGCGGTTTCCTTTCCGGCTTCTGAAAAAGCGGGCACTTCAGGGAAAAGCCGACTTCTGGAACCTTTTTGAAGGCGATTTGTGGGTTGGTTTCGCTTATCTTGTCCATTCTGCTGATCTCGCTTATCTCTTCTTTTTCGCGATCGACGAAAAGTTGCGCGGAAAGGGCTACGGCACCGCTGCGGTAAAGGCGATGGTTGAATATTACAAGGGAAAACGGCTGTTTCTGGCGCTTGAAAACTGGCTTGAAGAGTGCAGCAACCCCGAAGAAAGGGTGAAACGGCACGATTTTTATCTCAACTGCGGCCTGCACGATCTGCCTTACAAACTGCGCGAACTCAAGATGGTTTATGCGATAATGGGTTCAGGCGGCAAAGTCGAGCCCGAAGAATACAAACCGATGATGAACGGCTATTTCGGCTGGTTCTGGCGGCACATGATCAATACCGATATCGTGAAATAGTGCAGGTTTTAGTTTTTGACTCTTCCGAGTTGTCCGCAGGCCGCAAGTTTGTCGCCGCCGCGGGATTTTCTGATCAACGCTGTCACGTTTTTCGCGATCAGAATATTCTGAAAATCGATGATTTTTTTCATCGGAGTTGGCTCGAAAGCGGCTCCGTCAAAGGTGTTGAACGGGATTATATTGACTTTCGCGTCGTATCTTTTGGCAATTTTCGCAAGTTTTTCGGCGTCTTCGGGAAAGTCGTTGAAATTTTTGAGCATAACATACTCTAAAACGACCATTTTGCGCGATATCGGGTAGGAGTCTATCGCATGCAAAAGCTCTTTCAGCGGATATTTTTTGTTTACAGGCATGATCTTGTCGCGTTTCTCGTCTGTCACGGCGTGCAGCGAAACGGCGAGGTTCACTTTTGTCTTTTCGCCGAGTTCCACGATTTTGTCTGCGATCCCCGAAGTCGAAACGGTGATTTTTCTGTTCGAAAAGTTGAAGCCGAAGTCGTCAAGCAGGATATCGATAGAATCAAGAAGGTTTTCGAAGTTGAGAAGCGGCTCGCCCATTCCCATAAAAACGAGGTTCGTTATTCTTCTTTCATTTTTTTCGGCTTCGATCTGAGCGGAAAGAACTTGCGAATTTATCTCCGAAACTGTGAGATTGCGCCTGAATCCTAGGCTTCCCGTGCGGCAGAATGCGCATTTTATGGGACACCCGGCCTGAGTCGAAACGCAGAGAGTGCAGCGGGTTTCTTCGGGAATTATGACCGCTTCAACGACATTCCCGTCGGATAGAGTGAAAGCGAGTTTCTGCGTGCCGTCGGAAGATGTGAAGATCTCACTCGGAAAAACAGGGGAGATTTCAAACATTCCGGCAAGTTTTTCGCGGTCGGATTTGCTGATATTGGTCATTTCATCGAACGAGAAGACTCTTTTCTGGTAGATCCACTGCATTATCTGGGTCGCCTTGAATTTAGGAAAACCGTTTTCAATGAGAGTCGATTCAAGTTTTTTGCGTGTCAAATCAAAGAGCTGCATGGCTACATTCCGAAAAAGAAAGATAAAATCGAATTCATTATTTCAGTCGGAAGAAGGAACATGATAAGTCCTCCGGCCGCAAGGAACGGGCCGAAATAAATCGCGCGCTCGACATCCTTTTCGTCTTTTGAGTTGAGGTCTTCAGCCGAAATATTGCCGGCAATGCGCTTTTTCCCGAAGAAAAGTTTGGCAGCGAGATAGAAAATTATGCCTAAAAGCGAAGCCAGAAGAAGGATGAACGGGATCTTGACAGGGCCGGTGAATGCTCCTATTGCCGCAAGAATGTAGACATCGCCGAGCCCCATGCCGATTTTGCGTGTGACAATGTAGAAAAGAAAGATCGCGAGCAGAAGGAATCCCGCTCCGGCGCCAATCCCGATTAGCGATTCCTGCCAAGAGATCGTCGGCTCGAAAAAGCTCCACAAAATTCCCATGAAAATCGGAGGAATTATAACTTTTGAATAGACAAACTGCGTCTTGTAGTCGATTGCCGCAGTGACAACGAGCGCCGAAATGAAGTAAAGCGGCAGGATCAGTCGCGGATGAAGCCCGAATTTGAGGAACGCGAAAAGATATAAAAATGCGTTCAAAAGCTCGATCACAGGATATATCAGCGAGATCTTTTCGCCGCAGCCGGAGCATTTTCCGCGGAGAAAAAGCCAGCTGAAAACCGGAATATTCTCATACCATGTGATCTTATGGCCGCATTTCGTGCATGAACTCGGCGGAAAAACTATGCTTTTTCCCAATGGGATGCGATAGATGCAGACATTGAGAAAACTGCCGAAAAGAAGCCCGTAAATAAAGACGAAAGCGACCGAAAACGGCATGAAACGCTTTGAATTGAGAATAAAGAAAAGATCTTCCATTTTGCCCCCGAAAATCAACAAAAATCACGAAATTTTCAACATAACGGAAAAAATGTCAATCAAATGTGGCTGATATGCGAAAATATCCGTTTTTGAAAATAAAATTTCATCTAAAACTTGTTTTCTATTTGTTTATGTGATACAATTAAACGCTTTAATTGTGATTAGTGGAGTAAAATATGGCAAAAACTGCAATAAATCGCAAAAAAGCGGCTAAGGAATTTACTGATTTCTGGAAAAATAAAGGTGATGAAAAGCAGCACACACAGCTTTTCTGGACATCGCTCCTGCGGAATGTCTTCGGAATTGAAAAGCCGGAAACCGTCATTGACTTTGAAAAACGAGTCAGAATCAACGGAACTAAATACATCGACGCCTACATTGCGGCGACAAATGCCGCTATTGAGCAGAAAAGCCTGAAAACCGACCTCGACAAAAAAGAACTTCAGAGCGACGGCAGTCTGCTCACACCTTACGAGCAGGCAAAACGCTACAACGACAATCTGCGCTATTCAGAACGCTGCCGCTGGATCGTGGTGTCGAATTTTGCCGAGTTCCGCATTTACGACATGGAACAAGAAGAACCGGAAAAGCATTTTGGCACCGTTTTGCTCGAAAATTTATCAAATGATTTTGAAAGTTTACGTTTTCTGGTCGATTCAGAAAAAGATTTAATTCCGCTGGAAACGCAGATTTCTCTGAAGGCCGGAGAACTTGTCGGAAAACTCTACGACGCACTCATCAAGGAATATATAAATCCAGATGAAAATAGCTTTAGAAGCCTGAATATTTTGTGTGTCAGAATAATTTTCTGTCTTTATGCCGAAGATGCCGGACTTTTCGAGACACGGACAGCTTTCGAGGATTACATAAAATCGTTCAATCTTTCCAATTTGCGTGATGGGATAATCAAGCTTTTCAAGGCGTTGGACACAAAACCGGAAAACAGGGACAAATATGCTTCCGATTTAAAGCCGTTTCCTTATATCAACGGAGGTCTTTTCGCTGAAGACAATATTGAAATTCCTAATTTTACTAAAGAAATTGTAGATATTTTAGTAAACCACTGTGCTCCTTTCGACTGGTCTAAAATTTCGCCAACGATTTTCGGAGCTGTTTTTGAATCGACGCTTAACCCCGAAACACGCAGAAAAGGCGGAATGCACTACACATCAATAGAAAACATTCACAAAGTGATCGATCCGCTCTTTCTGGATGATTTGCGTGCAGAATTTAAAAAAATTGTAGAGACATCCCGCGGCACGTCTCAAAAAATAAAATTAGAACACTTCCGCGATAAAATCGCATCGTTGACATTTCTCGATCCTGCATGCGGAAGCGGCAACTTCCTGACGGAGACTTATATTTCATTGCGCCGCATGGAAAATGAAATCCTTAAAAAGATTCACGGAAACCAGCAGCTTCTTGGCAGTGATTTCTCTCCGATAAAAGTCAAAATTTCACAGTTTTACGGCATTGAAATCAACGATTTTGCGGTAACAGTCGCAAAAACGGCACTTTGGATAGCAGAATCACAAATGATGAAGGAAACCGAAGAAATTGTAGAAGAAAATCTCGATTTTCTGCCGCTTTCAACAAGCGCGACCATTATTGAAGGCAATGCTCTCAGAATGGACTGGAGATATCTGCGCGAAGAAGAGAAAATCCCCACGATAACGGCGAAAACGACTAATCTCATTTATCCTTTTGAAGTGCATGAACCCGAAGTCAAATACGAAGCGATAAATCTTATCACGGACGAAATAAATGTCGGAAAACCGCAGCAGAAAAAGAACGAAAATCATTACGATTACATCATGGGAAACCCGCCGTTTGTAGGCGCAAGTATGATGACAGCACAACAAAAAAAGGATGCAACCGATATCTTTGGAAAAATTCATCTTTCGAACAGTATTGATTATGTTGGCGCATGGTATCACAAAGCAACAGAAATTATAATCGGCACAAGCACAATAGCGGCATTTGTTTCCACGAACTCTATAACGCAGGGAGAACAGGTTTTTCCGCTTTGGAATAAACTTTTAAAAAAAGGTATCAAGATTGATTTTGCGTGGCAAACATTCCGCTGGGATTCAGAATCGACCCGAAAAGCACAGGTCCACTGTGTAATTGTGGGTTTTTCCTGTCGACATACACGCGGCTCGTGTGCAAAAGACAGTTCTTCCGAGCCGACTGCCCCCAGACATATTTTCACTTCCGACGGCAAAGTAATCGAAGCAAAAAACATCAATCCTTACTTGGTTGACGCTCCGGATGTGTTGATTGAAAGCCAGGCCAAACCGCTTTGTGATGTTCCAATGATGACCATGGGCAACAAGCCATCCGATAATGGAAATTTTATTTTTTCAGAAGAAGAAAGAGACAAATTTGTTAAGAATTTTTCTGAAGATGCCCGCTTTCTTCGCCGTTATGTCGGGGCAAAGGATTTTTTGAACAATAACGAGATTCGCTATTGTCTGTGGCTGAAAAATGTTGCTCCGTCAGAATATATTCATAACAAGGAAATTATGCGCCGTCTTGATGCAATCAAGGCTTTCCGGGAAAGAAGTACCGCAGAGCCTACGCGGAAATCGGCCGTGACACCGTGGAAATTTTTTTCCACACCGCATACAGATAATTCATATTTGATTGTTCCAAGCACATCATCGGAACGAAGAACCTATATCCCAATAGGCTTTATGACTTCTGAAATAATAGCTGCAAACTCGTGTAATATTATTCCCAATGCCACACTCTATCATTTTGCTCTTCTCACTTCAAATGTTCACAACGCGTGGATGCGGCTTGTCGGCGGTCGTTTGAAAAGTGATTACCGTTATTCCGGCGCTATGGTTTATAATACATTCCCATGGTGTTGTCCTACAGATGCTCAGAAAGCAAAAATTGAGCAAACAGCGCAGAGTATTCTCGATGCCCGCTCAAAATACCCCGAAGTGACTTTAGCAGAACTTTATGGTGAGCACATGTATCTTTTTCCGGAACTTGTCAAAGCTCACAAAGAAAACGACAAAGCCGTTATGGCGGCTTACGGCTTTAGTCCGAAAATGAGTGAAGCTGAAATTGTTGCCGAGCTTTTCAAGATGTATGAAAAACTGACGAAAAATAAGTAACTACGGTTATTACTGATGGAACTTCAGGAGGAAAAATGAAAATAGTTTTTGCATCTACAAACCGCGGAAAACTGCGGGAAGCGGCTGAAATTTTCGATGGTTTTGAGATTGTTCCGATAAGCGCTTTTTCTGCGTGGAAATCACCTAAGGAAAACGGTTCGACTTTTCTGCAGAATGCGGTGATAAAGGCTGAAGCTGCGGCTAAGGCTGCGCCTGATTCGATCGTGCTTGCCGACGATTCGGGGCTGGTCATTCCCGCTCTGAACGGAGCTCCCGGCATTTTTTCCGCTCGTTTTTCTGCGGAAGGGACCGATGCGGCGAACCGCGGGAAACTTCTCTCCGAACTTTCGGGAAAAAGTGACAGAAGCGCATATTTCGTATGTGCCGCGGTTCTGATTTTCCCGGATAAAAGTGTGTTTGCGACCGAAGGAAGGTGCTACGGAAAAATAATCGAAAGCTGCCGCGGAGAAAACGGTTTCGGCTATGATCCGCTTTTTGTTCCAGAAGGTTTTGACAAAACTCTGGCCGAACTTTCTGAAGACGAAAAAAACTCGTTGAGCCATCGCGGAAAGGCGTTCCGCAAACTGATTGCCGCTTTGCTGCCGCAAAATAATTGACTTTTCAAGGTTCTTCAATATAAAGGCGCAGTTTTTTTGTTTGTTTTTTGTGGAGGAAGTTATGGCTTTAAAGCTTAGAGGTGCGAGAAAAGCTAAAAGAAAAGAAGAAGATGCGGCTGCTCATATTGTTGAAAACGACGCTTTTCAGGAACAGGGCAAAAAAGTTGTGTTGGAACATCCCTACTTTATTCTGGGATGTGTTGCGGTAATTGTAGCCATCGTTGTTGCAGCGATGCTTATCTCTTCCGTCGTCAAATCATCTTCCGATGCGAAATCGCTTGAATATGCCGAGGCGATAGAAGCTCTTGACAAGGCTGAGGAAGAAGATTCCGCCGACAAAGCAAAAGCCGCTTACGAAAAGGCTATCTCAGCTTTTGAGAAGGTCATGAAAAATCAGTCCGGCTCGATCAATGCCGCGGCTTCCATGGTTTATTCAGGCCGTATTTACAAAGAAAACATGAACAACTGCGATAAAGCAGTCGATTTTTTCAGACAGGCGAAAAACAACGGAAAACTCGCCACGGATCTCCGTTTTGCGGCTTATGAAGGCGAGGCTTTCTGCCGTTTTGACAAGAACGAGTTCAAAGAAGCTGCTGCAGTCTGGGAAGAATGGCTTAAACAAAACACTGAGATCTATAAGGATTACGCTCTTTACTATATCGCGATGAGTTACGAAAAACTCGGCGATGCGGGAAAAGCCGCAGCATATTACGACAGAATCAAAAACGAGTATCCGAAGAGCATCCTCATTGCCAAAATAGCAGGAAAAGTTACTTCGAAAGAGTCTGAAAAAGCGCAGAATTAATGTTTCGTCTCTCCGCAATTCCATTTTTTTTCATTTTTATGATTTCACTGCCGCTTTTTGCGGAATTTGACGAAAATGCCGGCAAAGCACCTGAATTCGTCAAAAAAGGTTCGCCGCATTTTGCGATCGAATGGGCTCTTCCGCTTAAGAAGAATCAGGTCCAGGTAAACAGACGCGAAGAAGCCGGAGTTTCGCTTTTCGGCGAAAATCTTCTCGTAGCTGCAAGATCCGGAGAACTTCACCTTTTCGGGAAAAACGGCCGGCTCAAAGTCACAGCCGTTTTTGAAGGCGAATTCACAGTAGCACCTGTCGCGCTTGACGAAACCCACGCTCTTGTTTCGGTTTCAAACTCGGTTTTCATGCTTGAGCTCGTTACTGAGAAAAAATGGAAAAAGACTCAATACAGCTGGAAGATCCTATGGAATATCACGGGAAAGGCAACTGTCGCGGCACAGCCTGTGCTCTACAAGGATAAATTTGTCCTGATCCAGTTCCACGACAGCGTGATCTATGTTGTCGACAAGGAAAGCGGCGAGCTCAAAAACATGTACAGCGATTACGAAAACAGCGAGGAGATGGCAGTTGTCCGCCTTGCCGCGCCGATAATAGTTGACGACAAGATCGTTTTCGGCTTTTCGGACGGAACGATAACTTTCTTTATGCTCCGCGATGAAGGAAAAATCGATCTAGTCCCCTACTTCAAATTCAAAACTGCGAACAGCATGAAAAAATTTGAAAAACGCGATTTCTTTGATGTTCTTTCATTTGTCAACATCGAAGATTCGCTTCTTTTTTCAGGCGGAGAATACGGCGGAGTGATTGCCGGAGGCCAGCCGGTCAAACTTGAAAATATGGAGGATCTGCAGCTTTTCAAATACGAAAACGGATTTGCAGGTTTCGGGAAACGCGGGATTTTCCTTTTCGACGAAGACGGTAAATTCAAAGAACAGCCTTTCAAGTCAATGAACTATGTAACGAATCTGGTCCGAAACGGGCGTTTCGCGGTTGCGATGACTTCCGGAGAAGGTCCGATGCTGGGTGATACCGATGCTTTCATCTACCTGCTTTCGCCCGATTTCAAGGAAATCCACTACTCTGTGATGATACCCAACGGAGTGTCGGGAAACGCCGCCTGCGACGACGACAGCATATATTTTGTGTCGGACATGGGTGTTCTGTATAAATTTAAAGTGTTAAAATAATGAATTTTTTCTTGCAATATTGTTTAAAATGATTAAAAACAACAGGCTTTTTTGTGGATAGACATTTTTACGGAGGAAAGAATGAATAAGTCCAATTTAATCGCTGTTTTCTCAGACAAAGCGAACCTTTCAAAAAGAAGTGCTGAACAGTTTGTAAACCTTATGGTCGATGCTATGGTTGAAGCTCTCAACAACGGAGAACGTGTTGAAATCAGAGGTTTCGGAAGTTTCGTAGTACGCAACTACGCCGCTTATAACGGAAGAAATCCCAAAACAGGAGAAACAATCAAAGTCGAACAGAAGAAACTTCCTTTCTTCAAAGCTGGAAAAGATCTTCTCGCACGCATCAACGACTGATCAGCTTCAGTTTTTCAACCGCATCACGCGGCTTGAATTTTCCGGATAAATTTCATGTCGTCGTTTAAGGCAGAGTCTTATTTTACGGCGGAAGCCATGAAACTTGCGAAACATCTGATTTCGCAGAACGGCGGCAATGAAATTGTCATGGTCGGCAAAGTCGATACAGACGGTCTGGTCTGCGACCTGCGCCGCGCCGCAATGGGAAATTCGAATTCAGTTCCGGCAGTTATCGCAACGGCTCAGCCCGGCGAAATCCTGATACACAATCATCCAAGCGGTAATGTCAGTCCAAGTGCCGCTGACCTTGAAGTCGCTGCCCGCGCGGCGGAAAAAAGCGTCGGTTCATACATTGTTGACAATCAGCTGATAAATATTTTTCCGGTTGTCGAAAGGATCATGCCGGAAAGCAGCGGCACCGAACCTGTCGACTGCGAGGAAGTTGCCGGAATTTTCAGTAAAAACGGTAGACTTGCACAGTCAGACAGCGAATTCGAGTTCAGAATGCCGCAGACAAAAATGGCGATCGGAGTTGCCGAAGCAGTGAACTCGTCATCAATTTTAGTCGCCGAAGCCGGGACTGGGACGGGAAAAAGTTTTGCCTACCTTGTGCCTATTCTCCTTTATGTTTCGAAAAACCGCGGGAAAAAAGCAGTTGTCAGCACATCTACTATTGCCCTGCAGGAACAGCTTTACAACAAAGATATTCCGGCTCTGCTCAAAAAACTTGACATCGAGGACATCGGTACCGTCGTTCTGAAAGGGCGCGCGAACTACCTTTGCAAAAGAAAATACTCCGCGTTCCGGATGGGTGCGGTCCAGACAAAAATCGAAGAAGACACAGCTTCAAAAAACAACCTTGACACGGTTGACGAAATCGACCGCTGGCTCAACCTGACTGACGACGGATCGCGTTCAAGCATGAATTCAGCAGTCGCACTTGATATCTGGAACGAGATCTGCGCCGATGAACTAGCATGCGAAAAAAGCAAATGCCGTTTTTTCAGCTCATGTTTCTTTTTCAAGGCGCGGCGGCGGGCAAATTTCGCTTCGCTGATCCTTGTCAACCACCATCTTCTGATGGCCGATGTCTCGATGAAATCAGAGGAAGACGAAGGCGAAGGGATCCTGCCGAAGTTCGATATTTTAGTGATCGACGAAGCGCACAACATTTTCAAAAGCGCGGTAAGTTTCCTCGGCGAATCGGTTTCCTCGAACTCGGTGAAAAAGCTGCTCGGAAAGCTTTACAACACTTCAAACGGTCAGGGGCTTCTGACAAAAATCCTGAGCAACAACGCCGATTCAATGATGCTGAAACCGCTGGAAAAAGCGGTAAACATCCTTTCAAGCGGCATTCAGGGGAAAATTTACAACTCGTTTTTTCCTGAACTTATCGCCAGTTTAAACAGAAACGGCGATGAAAATCTTTACGAACTGGACAGCCCGGAAAAACGGGAAAAAATGTCGGGGATACTAGGGCAGATCGTTGCGGTTTTAGCCGAGATCACCGACCTTGTCGCTCCGGTCGTAAGGCAGCTCAAAGAAAAAGACGAAGAAATAGTGCTGCGCAGCGCAATGGACGATCTGAACCGCTCGCTGATAACCGATCTTGAAGCGACTGTCGCAAAAATCAACGCCCAGGCTGAGTTTTACAGCGAATTCTGCATCGGCACAAACACAGAAACGCAGGTTTTCTGGGGTGAAAAAAACGGGGATTCGCTCACTCTGACGATAAGTCCGCTAAACGTGCAAAAAATTCTTGCGGACAATCTTTACAAAGGAACAAAAACTCTGATTTTCACTTCCGCGACTCTGACGACCGGCAAAGGCGAAAGCGGTTTTGACTTTTTCTACCGCGAAAGCGGACTAGCCCTTTGCGAGCGTGAAAAAAATGCGATGAGTCTTGAAAGCTGCTTCGACTACGCAACACAGATCAAGGCTTTCATCGGCAGCGATATGCCGGATCCGTCGAGAGACCGCGAGTTTTTCGACTCCGAAAGCATCGAGGCGGCACGCGAGATCGTAAAGGCTTCGGGGGGCGGTGCGCTTGTCCTTTTCACTTCGATAAGCCACCGCGAGGCAGCTCTCAAATATTTTAAAGACCTCGATTTCGATGTGATCTCGCAGGGAAAACTGCCTGTTCAGGCGATTCTGAAAAAGTTCCGCGAAGATGTGAACGCGACTCTGCTTGCGACCGAAACTTTCTGGGAAGGGATCGACATGAAGGGAGAAACTCTCCGTAATCTCGTGATAATCAAACTTCCTTTCCGCTTTCCGAGCCACCCTTTCATCAAGCGTTATGTCGCGAAACTTGAAGATGAAACCGGCGAAAGCGGTTTTATTGCCTACACTCTGCCTAACGCCGTTCTCAAATTCAAGCAGGGTTTCGGCAGGCTCATCCGCACGAAAAACGACATCGGAACGGTTACCGTCCTCGACAAACGCATCTTGGAAAAATATTACGGCAAGGATTTTATCCTCGCTGTTCCGGCGGGAGTCCGCTTCAAACCGCTCCCGGTAGCTGCAATCGCAGGCGAAATTAAAGATTTTTTTGGCAGAAACGCCTAACTGTGCTATGAATGACCGCAAATTGTTATATTTATAATTTTTTTATAGGAGATTTTTAATGAGAGTCAGTCAGCTTTTTTTCCAGACATTGAAAGAAGTTCCCAAAGAGGCGCAGATCGAAAGCCACAGATTGCTTTACCGCGCCGGAATGATACAGAAGCTTGCGAGCGGCGTTTACAACTATCTTCCGCTTATTTTGAGAAGCATCAGAAAACTTGAGGACATCATTCGCGAAGAGCTCAACAAACGCGGTTGTCAGGAAGTTCTCATGCCGTCGGTACAGCCTGCGGAACTCTGGCAGGAAAGCGGCAGGTGGGGCTACTACGGCCCTGAACTTCTCCGCCTGAAAGACAGAAAAGGCGGCGATTTCTGCCTTGGCCCGACACACGAGGAAGTCATCACCGACATGGTGCGCAGAAACCTCAGAAGCTACAAACAGTTACCGTACAACCTTTACCAGTTCCAGAGCAAGTTCCGTGACGAAGTCCGTCCGCGTTTCGGCCTTATGAGAGGACGCGAATTCATAATGAAAGACGGTTATTCGTTTGACGTCAGCGAAGAGAAGGCGAAGGAATCCTACAAAAAAATGTATGAAGCATATAACGCTATTTTCAGAAGAAGCGGCCTCAAATTTAAACCGGTCGATGCCGCTACAGGCGCGATCGGCGGCGACATGAGCCACGAATTCCAGGTTCTTGCCGATGCAGGCGAAGACACGATCCTTTCTTGCAGCAAGTGTAATTATGCGGCTAACCTTGAAAAGGCGACCTCTGTCTACAAAGAAAACGAGCTCGACTTTTCGGCTGTTCCGCCGATGAAAGATGTTGCGACTCCCGATCAGAAATCGGTCGAAGAAGTTGCGGCATTCTTGGGCAAAACCACAAAAGAAATAATGAAATCAATGATCTACATGGTTGACGAAGAACCTGTTCTCATTCTTATCCGTGGCGACAAGGAAATAAACGAAGCGAAAGTCCAGGCTTTCTGCAAAGGAAACGCTGTCGAACTTGCAAGCGATTCGGTGATCGAGGAAATTTCGGGTGCCGAGCATGGCTTTATCGGGCCGGTAGGTCTTAAAAAACAGATAAAGATCCTTGCCGACTATTCTGTAACGACAATGCCTTCGCTCACAGCAGGCGCGAACAAAGTCGGCTACCACACTGAAAATGTCGTAATCAAACGCGACTTCACTCCGGATGCGATAGCTGATTTCGTCGTCACTACTGCCGGTGAAAAATGCCCGCACTGCGACGGTGTTCTTGAAGAGTGCAGAGGAATCGAAGTCGGCCAGGTTTTCTACCTCGGAACGAAATACAGCTCGAAGATGAAGTGCGAATTCATCGACGAAAGCGGTGCGTCTGTTCCCGCTGTCATGGGCTGCTACGGAATCGGTGTCGGCAGAACGGTCCAGGCTGCGATAGAGCAGAACCACGACGAATTCGGTATAATCTGGCCGATGGCGATCGCGCCTTACGAAGCGATCGTTCTTCCGCTCCAGATGAATAAAGAGGAAGTCAAAAACGCCGCTTTCGATTTCTATGAAAAACTCAACATGGCGGGAGTCGAAACGGTTATAGACGACCGTGACGAAAGAGCGGGATTCAAGTTCAACGATGCAGACCTTGTCGGATATCCTGTCCAGATCATTTTCGGCGCTAAATCGCTTGAAAAAGGCATCGTCGAAGTTAAGATCCGCAAGACGAACGAGAAAAAAGAAATCAAAATCGAAGAAGCCGTTGATTTTATTGTCAATTTCAAAAAGGAAGAATTGAAGCAGATATGAAGAAAATCGTTTTTCTTCTTTCTATTTTTTGTCTTTCGTTTTCACTTTTCGCAGCCAAAGTAAACTATGACCCGGAAATCAAAGTTAATGAAAACCTGACGATCCCGCTCAGGAATTACGGTGTTTTCGCTCCGTTCGGCTCTTTTTACGCGATCGGACTTTATGTCGCCGGAAACGAAACAGACAACATGAAGCTGAAAAACGCAGATCAGCCGATGGCGATCCGTCTTGTATCTCTTTCGAATGTTCTGGCAATGAGCTTTCTCATAAAAGAACTCAGACGCGGTTTCAGCTACGGCATGGATCACAACAAGGCATTTTTGAAAACGATTCAGACGCGCATTGACACATTTCTGGCCATGCTCAAAAATTCAGGCAAAAAACCGAAAAAAAACAAATATATAACATTTTTATACCTGCCGGAAAAAGGAACAGAAATATATTTCGAGCAGGAACTTTTGGGCGTAATCAAAGGCCACGACTTCAAACGCGCCCTCTTCGGGATCTGGTTCAACAACAACTGCGCCGACCCGAAACTGCGTGAAGAAGCAATAAAAATCAGAAAAAAGTGAGGCGGCTTTGAACGGAAAAAATGAAAATATAGCAAAAATCCCGATTCTTTCGCAGAACACTCTTGCAGCCTACATCCGAAGCGTCCTTTCAGTCCCCGATCTTTCGCGGGAGGAGGAAGCCGATCTTTTCAGGCAGTTCAAGGAGGAACAAAACCGTGAAGCCGCGCAGAAAATCGTTGTCAGCAACCTGAAACTTGTCGTAAATCTTGCATATAAATTCAGGAATTTCCGTGATGTCCCCGATCTTATCCAGGAGGGAAGTTTAGGACTTCTCACAGCATTGCAGAAGTTCGATTTAGAAAAAGGAGTCCGCTTTGCAACATATGCGACATGGTGGATCAAGGCGAAAATCCAGGAATTCATCATCAGCCAGATGAGTATCGTCCGTTTTGGCAAAAGCCGTGACGAGCGCAAGCTTTTCTTCAATATGATGGCAACGATCCGGGATATCCAGAGTTACGACAAAGACGGAGAAATATCGAAAGAGGAGCTCATTCAGGAAGTCGCAAAAAGGCTCAATGTCACGCCTGACAAAGTCATTGATGCACTTCAGGTAGTTTCATCCTACAACGATGTTTCGATCGACCAGACAATCAACGGAAGCGACGAAAAACTGATCGAACTCAAGGATAAAAGCGATTTTGATAAAGAAATCGATGACGAAGATATGAAAATCAAGCTCCAAAATGCGATAAGCACCCTTAATGAAAGGGAAAAATTCGTCATCTGGAACCGCTACCTCGCCGACGAAACAATGACTTTGGAAGAAATCGGCGAGAAATACGGCATTTCCAAGGAGCGTGTCAGACAAATCGAATCCCGCGCACTCGAAAAAATCAAACTTTTCACAATGAAACAGCCGAAACTTCTGCCTCAGCCGCAATCCGATGCGGAAGAAATATTCTGATTATCACAAAAACGACAAACGCAGCTATTCGTCTTCGTCGCTGCCCGAGAACTCTTCGACGCTCTGGCCGAGAAGAAGTGCGTTCTGATAGTGGATGAGCGGATCGATGATCATGTCAAGCGAACCTTCCATGATCTCGTTTATTCTGTAAAGGGTGAGTTTTATCCTGTGGTCGGTGACACGCCCCTGCGGAAAGTTGTAAGTCCTGATTTTTTCCGATCTGTCTCCGCTTCCGACAAGGCTTCTGCGCTGCGAACTGACCTCTTGATCGCGTTTTTCGCGTTCGAGTTTGAGAAGTTTCGCTTCCAAAACTTTCATCGCCCTTGCACGGTTCTGGATCTGGCTGCGCTCATCCTGCATCGCGACAACGATCCCGGTCGGAATATGGGTTATTCTGACCGCGCTGTCAGTTTTGTTGACGTGCTGACCGCCTGCACCGCTTGAACGGTAAACATCGATTTTGAGGTCTTTCTCGTCGATCTGGACTTCGTCGATTTCGTCAGCCTGCGGAAGGACTGCGACCGTTATCGCCGAAGTGTGGACTCTGCCCTGCGACTCGGTGACAGGAACACGCTGGACGCGGTGGACACCGCCTTCGTATTTGAGCCTGCCGTAGACATCTTCGCCTGAAATTTCGGAAATAACTTCCTTGATCCCGGCGCCTTCAGCCGTGCTGATCGACATGATCTCGACTTTCCACTTGTTGAGTTCGGCGTAGCGGCAGTACATTCTGTAGATTTCCTCTGCAAAAAGAGCCGCCTCGTCACCGCCTGTTCCGGCACGGATCTCAAGGATCGCGCTTTTTTCGTCAAGCGGATCTCTCGGAAGAAGCAGCACATTGAGCTCGTCGGTGATCGCGTTGTATTTTTCCTCGAGTTCGGGAAGTTCGGCCTTGATCATTTCAATAAGTTCCGGGTCTTTTTCGACCGAAAGCATCTCTTTCTGGTCCGCGATCTCGCGCTCAAGCTTGTCCCACTCGAGATAGTTGTCGACGATTTTTTTCAGACGTTTGTATTCGCGCATGAGTTTCGTGTATTTTTTCACGTCGCCGACAGTTTCGGGCTTCGCGATCTCCTTTTCGATGTTCAGGAAACTCTTATGAATTTCGGCAAGTTTGTCTTTGATTTCGAGCATGGATCCCTCTTGATAAAAAAATCCCGCCAACCTCTTTTATTCAAGAAATTGACGGGAATAAAACTGAAAAAAGCGGCTACTTTTTGCCAGCGTATGTGTCTCTTTTGTATTTTGCGTTGAATTTCTCGATTCTGCCTGCGGTGTCGACGATTTTTGTCTTACCGGTGTAGAACGGATGGCAGTTAGCGCAGATTTCAACGTTGTAGCCTTCTTTTTTTGTGGAACGGGTAACATATTCCGCTCCGCATGAGCACTTAACCGTTATGAGCTCAAGCTTCGGATGGATTTTGTCTTTCATTTCTAACTCCTTAAAAAATCATGGAACAAAAAAATCGCGGGTATGATAATCAATTAACCTAAAAAATCAAGATTTTTTTTCATTTTCGGGCTGGATCAGAGTCCTGACCGCGTAACTTGCGAGCATAAGTCCTGCCGCCTGCGGAACAAAAACCGTAGAGCCCTGCGTTTTGCGGATCCTTCCGAGTCCGTCAGCGTTTTCTTCGTCTGGTTCAACCGGGTCGCATGGGATTTCGCGGCTGAAAACGACCGGAAAATGCTTTTTACAACCTCGGTTTCTGAGCCTTTTTCTGACAAATTTGGCAAGCGAACAGAGATCGGTCTTCCAGATGTCGGCGAATTCAAGTTTTTCCGGCATGATCCTGCCGCCTGTTCCCATTGATGAAATGAACTTTTCCCCTTTTTCAAGCAGTCCGATTATCAGATTTACTTTCGGATTCAGGCTGTCGATCGCATCAATATGGAAATCAGCGTCGCGCACCATAAGTCCGGCATCGCTTCCGTGCATAAAATCTGAGTAAAGTTCAAGTTTGATATCAGGATTTATCTCTTTTGCAGCCGCCGCAAAAGCATCTGTTTTTTTCATGCCGACAGTCGTTTCGAAACCGAAAATCAGGCGGTTGAGGTTAGATTCGTTCACCGTGTCGAAATCAGTCGCCACTATTTTGCCGACACCGCTTCTCACAAGCGACATCGCCGCAGCAGCACCTACTCCGCCGAGACCGTAGACCGCGACTGTGGAATTTTTAAGTTTTTCCGCTCCGGTTTTACCGAAAACGATCTCGTTTCTTTCCGAAAAAGACATTACTTATTGAACCATTTTTTGATTTTGTCGAGATAATCCTTCAAAGTCGGACGCTCTTTTATCTCTTTTTCAAACTCTTTGAGCTTCATTATTGCCTCTTTGTGCGCGTCTGAAAGGTTTTTCGGCACTTCGAGCTTGAAAATCACATATAGAACGCCTTTGCCGCGACCGTGGACATCTGGGAAACCTTTGTCTTTGAGCCGCATTTTCGTATTCGGCTGGGTTCCCGCAGGAAGAGTCATATCAACAGGCCCGTCCATCGTCGGGACTTCCACCTTGTCGCCGAGTGCAGCCTGCGAATAAGTTATCGGGATCTCTACATAAATATCGTTCCCTTCACGGATGAAAAGATCATCGTTCTTGACCCTGACTTCGACATAGACATCGCCTCTCGGCCCGCCGTTAAGCCCGGAATTGCCTTCTCCGGCAACACGGATCTGCATTCCGTCGGCGATACCGGCCGGAACTTTGACTTCAACTTTCTTGGTTTCTTTGAGGAATCCTGTTCCGCGGCAGTGGGCACACGGTTTTTCGATGATCGTACCCTCGCCGTGGCATGTCGGGCATGTCTGCGAAATCGAGAAAAATCCGTTTCCGCTTCTGACCTGACCGCTTCCTTTGCAGGTAGGACACGGTTTTCTCGAACTTCCCGCTTCCGCGCCTGTTCCGTTGCAGAACTGGCATGTTGAAGAGCGGTTGAACGAGATCTCTTTTGACGTTCCGGTGTATGATTCCTTGAAAGTTACGATGATTTTCGTGATTAGATCGGTCCCCTGCTGAGGCATATTCCTTGCGCGGCCTCTGCCGCCGCCGAACATATTGTCGAAAATATCCCCCAGATTGCTGAAACCGCCGCCGCTGAAACCGGCGTTTTTGAACACTTCGGAAAAATCGAAACCGGCTCCGCCTTCGCCGCCCATTCCGCCTTTAAGCCCGTCTTCGCCGTACTGGTCGTAGATCTGACGCTTGTCCGGGTTGGAAAGGACTTCGTAGGCTTCGTTAACTTTTTTAAACTTTTCCTCTGCCTCTTTGTCACCGGGATTTCTGTCGGGATGATACTTCATCGCCATTTTTTTGTATGCTTTCTTTATTTCTTCGGGCGCTGCCGTTTTTGCCACACCGAGCAGCTCGTAATAATCCTGTTTGCCAGCCATAAACTATCTCCTCATCCCGTTATAAAAAGAGCCGGGCATGAAAGCCCGGCCTTAAAAAAAGCGACTCCCGCGTTATTTCTTTTCGGTGAAGTCAGCGTCAACTACATCGTCGTCATTCTTGCCCGGATTGTATTCACCAGGGTTAGGATCCTGCGCGCCGCCTTCGCCGCCCATTCCGCCGAAACCGTCCATCGGATTCGTTCCGCCGTTTGCCGAAGCCGATTTGTAAACCGCTTCCGCAAGCTTGTATGCAGCCTGATTGAGGTCGTTGATCGCGCTTTCGATCTTCGTTATATCCTCAGTACCGTTAGCGTCACGGAGTTCCTGAAGTTTGTTCTCGATCGCAGCTTTGTCTTCAGCCGATACCTTGTCGCCGTATTCCTTGAGCGATTTTTCTGTCGTGTAGATCAGCTGCTCAGCGTTGTTCTTGGTTTCGATGAGTTTCTTTCTCTTCTCATCTTCCTCTTTGTTCTTCTCGGCTTCGTTGACCATTCTTTCGATCTCTTCGTCAGAAAGTCCGCTTCCCGCCTTAATGACGATCTTGTTCTCTTTGTTCGTGCCGAGGTCTTTCGCGCTGACGTTGAGGATACCGTTGGCATCGATATCGAAACTTACTTCGATTTTCGGAATACCTCTCGGAGCCGGCGGAATGTCCTTAAGTTCGAATTCGCCCAGAAGCTTGTTCTGGTTGGCGATACTTCTCTCACCCTGGAAGACCCTGATCTGAACTCCCGGCTGGTTGTCGACCGCGGTCGAGAAGATCTCTGTTTTCTTGGTCGGGATGGTGGTGTTTCTCGGGATAAGTTTCGTGAAAACGCCGCCCAGTGTCTCGATACCGAGTGAAAGCGGGGTTACGTCGAGAAGAAGGATATCCTTTACATCGCCTTTCAGAACGCCGCCCTGGATCGCAGCACCGATCGCAACGACTTCATCGGGGTTGACACCTTTGTGAAGCTCTTTCTGGAAGAACTCTTTGACGAGTCTCTGAACTATCGGCATACGTGTCATACCGCCGACCATGATGACTTCGTCGATGTCGTTGACTGTAAGTTTCGCGTCCGCAAGAACCTTTCTGCAGGGTTCAAGAGTCTTTCTCGCAAGGTCTTCGACAAGGCTTTCAAGTTTAGCTCTCGACATCGTGATGTTGAGGTGTTTCGGGCCTGTAGCGTCAGCCGTAATGAACGGAAGGTTGATGTTGGTTTCCATCGTCGAAGAAAGCTCATGTTTTGCTTTCTCGGCCGCTTCTTTAAGTCTCTGAAGCGCCATCGGATCGTTCGAAAGGTCGATCCCCTGCTCTTTCTTGAATTCGCTTACAAGGAACTCGATTATCCTCTGGTCGAAGTCTTCGCCGCCCAGGAAGGTATCGCCGTTTGTCGAAAGAACTTCGAAAACGCCGTCGCCGAGTTCAAGGATCGAAATATCGAACGTTCCGCCGCCAAGGTCGTAAACCGCGATCTTCATATCCTTTCCTTTGTTGTCGACACCGTAAGCAAGTGCTGCAGCGGTAGGCTCGTTTATGATACGGAGAACGTTGAGGCCTGCGATTTTGCCGGCGTCTTTCGTTGCCTGTCTCTGCGAGTCGTTGAAGTAAGCAGGAACTGTGATGACTGCATCCGTTACAGTTTCACCGAGATATTCTTCAGCTGTTTCCTTCATTTTGCTGAGGACCATAGCCGAGATCTGCTGCGGGCTGTACTCTTTGTCTTCGATCTTTACCCACGCGTCGCCGTTTGCAGCTTTGATGATCTGGAACGGAACGACCGATTTCATCTTCATGACTTCGGCAGCCTCGTACTTTCTTCCGATAAGTCTTTTGATTGAATAAAGGGTTCTCTGCGGGTTCGTGATGGACTGTCTTTTTGCAAGCTGTCCGACCAGTCTCTCGCCTTTGTCCGTGAATGCTACGATACTCGGAGTGGTTCTTGAACCTTCCGAATTTGCGATGACCTTAGGCTCTCCGCCTTCCATGATACTTACGCAGCTGTTTGTCGTACCAAGGTCAATACCGATAACTTTTCCCATAGTTTCCTCCAGTTATAATGTTAACAATTACCGTTTTCTTCTGTATTTTCCGGCTCGTTTGCAGTTTCTTCAACTGTTTCCGCCGGAGTTTCATCAACTTTTTCTTCTATCTTTTCAGTTTCTGCTTCCACTTTTTCTTCACTTTCTTCTTCCGATTTTTCCTCAGGTTCGGCAGGTTTCGTAGCGGGCATGCCGCTTGCGACGACTACCATCGCCGGCCTGATGACTCTGTCGTGCAGTTTGTAGCACTTTACATACTCTGCAACGATCTCGTTCGCCTCTTTTCCGTCGACGTTTATCATGCTCATAGCCTGGTGTATTGCCGGATCGAACTTCTCGCCGATGCTGCTGATGCAGACGAGGCCGTGTTTGCCGCAGATGTTCTCGAACTTTGAAGCCAGGTGCCTGATTCCCTGAATGAAAGGATCTTTTTCGGCTTCCTCGCCTTTCGGTGCAAACTCCATCGCCTTGTCAAAATCATCTTTTACAGTTATGAAATCCTTAAAGAAATCCTCAACGGCAAATTTTATCTTCGAGCGGAACTCGTTCTCGATCCTCGTTTTCTGGTTTCTGTTCTCGGCAACCAGCGACTTGACGTTTCCCTCAAGCTCGGCGATTTTTTCATCTTTAAGTTTGAGCTGTTCTTCAAGTTTCGCGACCTTTTCCTCTAGTTCTTTCACGAGTTTATGGTCTTTTTCCTTGCCGCCGAACTTGTTGAAGAAGTGTTTTTTCTTCGCCTTTTCGGTTTCACCGCCGAGCTGGTCGGCCAAAGCCTGAAGATCGTTTCCGCCGTCGGCAAGATTTTCATCGATTTCAATCGCGCCTTCAGTGTCTCTCAATTCTTCGCTATATCTTTTTTCTTCCTCAGTCATAACTCCTCCAAAAAGTCAACAGCCTGAAATCATTAAGACTTCAATCAAGCAACATCCGAAACGCCCTTTTATATAAGAACGGTTTTCTCAAAGTCAACACTCAAAAATCAAAAAATTTTTTTATGAATATGCCGCGGCTGTGATTTCCGGCTTAGTAATAAATCCGGCCTTTTTTGCCGTATATGACTTTCGAACCGTCAGCTCCCGGGAGATAGACGGCGTTGGCAAGTTCGTGTTCTGAAGTCAGCACGGCGCCGTTACCGGCAATCAGGTTGGGCCCGAGAACCATCTTGCTGCTGTTTTCTATTTCGCAACCGTTACCGATAACTATCGGCGGCTCCTGTTTGATGGGCGGAAAATTCAGTTTTTTACCGAGCGCGACAAAAAAATCGCCGTTCTTGCCTTTCAGATACTCATATTTTGTGTGGTAATAGTCATTGAAAATATCAGTTTCATCAAAAAATTTGAGGGGAAGCGTACGCAGAAGATCGAAAGAGCATTCAAGATAGCCGTCAGGCGTTCCCATATCCCACCAGTTTCCTTTAATGTAGAAAGCGTTGAGATTTCGTCTGGACTTGATAGCACGCTTGTAAACATAGCTTGTGATCGAAACGAAACAACCTTTCGGAATGAATTCAAGAAGCTGCGGATTTATGACATGGATCCCTGTGAAAAGGGCGTTTCCCTCCGGGATCTTATCGTAAATCGATTCGTTGAGCATTCTCACGATCTTGTTGCCGTCGACACGGATCACAGAGCGCGGATCGTCCTGAGGTGCAGGAAGGATTCCCAAAGTTGCCAGTGAATCCGAATGGTTATGGCTTTCTATCATCTTGTCGAGGTCAAAATTGAAAATCGTGTCGGAGTTGACGACAATAAAAGGCTCTTTTTTTACAAAAGGCTCCATCGAAGCGATCGCGCCGCCTGTACCGAGAATTTCTTTTTCTGGCAGATATTCGATACTGACACCGTATTTGCTGCCGTTGCCGAGAGCTTTTGCAATTTTCTCGCCGTGCGAATGGAGGTTGATGTATATTTCTTTTATCCCGTAATGCTTCAGGAAATAAATGTTATATTCTATCGTCGGACGATTGAGGACAGGAATAAGCGGTTTCGGAATGTTGTCTGTAATCGGCGCCATTCTTGTGCCGAAACCGGCTGCTAAAATCAGGGCTTTCACTTTGTTCCCCCGTCGTCGAATTCAGGTATATAGGGCGCAAGCAGCTCGAGAACCCTCTCAAGTCCGAGCTTCAGAGCCGCATCCTTAACATAGCCTAGTGTCGGCAGGATGTAGGGAACGAACCACTCTTTGCCCTTGACCTGATTGAGGTAGACGAATCTTCCGGCATCCTTCATCTTGCGCTGCAAGGTCTGAAGGTAGAATGCATGTTCGAACGATGCGTAATCGTTGAAAAAATATCTCACGACTTCGTTTGTGTCCCAGAAACGGCGGACAAGCGAATCAAGCTCATCGGGAGAAAGGACGATGTACGAATCGCGCAACAGCGAGACAAGGTCATAAACCACGGGAGCCATCAGCGCGTCCTGAAAATCAATGAGATAGAGCGAGCCGTCCTTTTCCATGATATTTTTCGACTGAAAATCGCGGTGCGAGAAAAAATAAGGGAGATTTGCAAGTTCCCTTGAAATTTTCAAACAGTATTTTTCGAGTTTAGGCCACAGATTCTTGTAAGGAATGTGATATATTCTTTTTGCGATCATATATTCATAGAAATGGTAGAATTCATCCATGAAAAGTTTGGTCGAAAATTTTCTTCTGTCAGCCGGAGTATCGAACTTGGTGCGGTTGTAAAGCCGTTTCTGCATGTCAGTAAGCAGATCTTCCGCATCCTGAATATATCTGAACTTGTTCTTTCTGTCGTTTTCGATGAGTTTGAAAAGCGTCGTGTCGCCGAGATCCTCCAGGAGCATCGCCTTCTGTTCCGGAATAACGGCGAGGATCTCCGGAACTTTCACGCCGGAACCGCTCAGAAAATTCCTTATTGCCATAAAATCGTTGAAAGAATCGCCCCTGCCGAATTCACCAGGCTTGATGTTCGCAACTTTCATCATTATGACAGTCGTCCCCTCGAAACGGATCCTGGTGTATGATCTGCCTGAAGCATCTCCGAAAAGCGGTTCAGCAAAAAAATCGAGAACTTTTCTTCCCTTGTAAATATTGAGAAGCTGATATGCCAGAAAATCGGTCTCGTAATTCATCATTTTGTCTCCAACTTGTCATAAAATTCATAAATTACCATGAAAAAATAAGGAGTTATCAAACCTCCGGCAATAAATCCCAGCGGCATAAAGATCTGCGCCAGAAAAAGGGCGAAAGCCGCAGCGGCATAAAAAATGAACGAAAAAAGGAAAAGTGTAAGCCGGCTGCCGTTACCTTTGCGCAGACTTTCGACCATCGCGTCAATGGCAAACTTCCTGTCCCGCGCCACTATGAAAAATGTAAACATGAAAACACTGAAAACGATTATTGAAGGGATCACAGCAGCGGCCGCACCGATTAGAAGAAGCGGGAAAAGGAGAATCGAAACCAGAAAACCGTTTTTCGCATAGTTCAGCAGGAGATTCGGGGAAGAGAAAACATCGTTCTTAAGCCCCCGCGAGGAACATATAACCGAATTCGCAAGCAGGATCAGCAGAAGACCCTCGAGCACGAAAGTCAGGACAACGCCGGCAGTTATGCTGAAATGGAAGAAAACCGGCGGCACAGCAGTTGCCGCGCCCCATCCCGCTATTTTTGAAAAATTCGATTTATACTGGATCCAACCGTGTTCAAAAGCACCGACAAAATCGAGCTTTCCAGCTCCTTGCATCTTTTCCTCCGCAAAAATGCCGCACAGAATCGGCAAACAAACGAACTATTCTATTGATTTTTTTCAATAAAGAAAGTTTAGTTTCGAAAAACGCGCCGAGGCAGATTCCGTCATGAATCAGTATCCGTATTTTTTCCGTTTTGCAGCATAGAATGAAACTGTTACAAGAGCCGCAACAAATTCGGCCGCCACAAGCGAGAACCACACTCCGTTTATACCGAAAAAGAGCGGCAGGATAAGAACGGCAGCGGTTTCAAAAACGACTGTCCTGAGAAACGAGATCGCAGCCGACACAAAACCGTCGTTGAGCGCTGTGAAAAATGAGGAACCGTAGATCGGTATCCCGGCAAGAAGAAAACTGAACGAAAAGATCCTGAATCCGCTGACGGTGAGTTCGGTGAGTCCGGCATCGTAACCTACAAAAACTGCGGCAAGCGGTCTTGCGAAGATCTCACTCGCACAAAACATCACGACAGCAACAAGAGCAAGTATTTTTAAGCTCTTATGAAAAACATTTTTTAACTCTGCGACATTTTTCGCGCCGAAATTGAAACTTACAATCGGGGCAGTTCCCACAGAATAGCCGATAAATACGGCAAGAAAGAGGAAGTTGACATACATCAGCACGCCGTAAGCCGCGACGCCGTCTTCCCCGCTGTATTTCAAAAGCTGCATGTTATAGAGCATGCTGACGAGCGACATCGAAACACCCGAAACAAATTCCGAAGATCCGTTCGTGCAGGTTTTAAGCAGCGCTTTAACGTCAAATTCTGCTTTGCCGAGTTTGAGAAGGCTTGAATTTTTATGTGCAAAATAGATGAGCGGAATGATCCCGCCTGCAATCTGGCTCGCAACGGTCGCCAAGGCTGCGCCGACAATGCCGAAAGGAAAAACTGCGACTAAAAGAAAGTCGAAGATCATGTTCGTGAAACCGGCTGCAAGGGTCACATAAAACCCGAGTTTAGGTTTCTCCGCCGTAACAAAAAGCGAATGGAATTCAAACTGAAGCATGACGACAGGAAGCCCGAGCATAACAAGGTTCCCGTAAAGAACGCACTCTTCAAGCATCTGCCCTTCGGCACCGAGAAAAACTGCAACGCTGCGCATCGAAGCGATTCCAATAAGAGCTATCACGATTCCTAGAGCAAGCGTTACATAGACGATCAGCGAAAAAAGTGAATTTGCCTTTTCAGAGCGGCCCTCGCCCAGCAGTTTACCGATGAGCGCACTTCCGCCCGTTCCGAAAATAAAGCCGAAAACACCGAGAATCATAAGAAACGGATAGATCAGGTTTATCGCGGCAAACGGCGTCTTTCCGACATAGTTCGAGACAAAAAATCCGTCAACCATGCCATAAAACGAGGTGAAAATTATCATCATTATCGTCGGAAGAGAAAACTTGAGCAGCCGCTCGTATGTGAAGTGGTCAGAAAGCTGTATAGGCATGAAACACCTCGAAAAGCCGCAATTCCGGCAGCACGCCTATTCCGTAACCGCTCCGATATTTTTCAAATTTGATTTTACAAGATTGATCTCTTTTTCCGAAAGGCCGGATGTCATCTCTTTGAAAAAAGATTCGCCGGCTTTTTTATATGCGTTGATTTTTCTTTCTATGTCTTCTGGGGCAGTGTCGTTTTTCTTCAGAAGTTCGATTCTTTTCTGCATCGTTTCCTCGCTGATTTCGCCGAAAGCAAGGTAACATTTTAAAATTTTTTTCGATTTTTTCATAAAAATTTCGGGGTTGAGTCCTTTGCTTTCAAGATACTGGTTGATTTCCGTCTTGCCTTCATCGATCAGTTTGTATGCCGTATCTGGCTGAGCCTCGGCGATTTTTTTGTCGAATTTGGCCGTTATGCCGTCAATCGTTTTTTTGTGTTCGATGAGAAGCATTATGTCCGACTGGGTTATCGTAAGATCGGGCGCCGACTGAACTTCTTCCTTTTTTGAACACAATACTGCCAGGAAAACGCATAGAATCGCGGCGAAAACGACTTTACCGAAACAGAAAAAAACTTTTTTCATCTTACCTCCGAAAAAAAAGCGCTGAATTTTATACAAAAACGACATGAAAAACAATTTTTTGAATTTTTATACAAAAAAGGCCGGTGTTACCCGGCCTTGAAAAATCGTGACTTGGCAGGAATTATTTTTTTGCCATGAGAACTCTTTCCATTCTCTTCAAACCTTCTTTGACGTCAGCTTCGGTGATGTCGAGGAACGGTCTGAATCTGATGGAGTTGTCGCCGCATGCAAGAACGATCATGTTCTCTTTGTTCATGCAGTCGTCGATGAATTTGTTTCTTGCTTCACCGTCTTTCATATCGAACGCGCAGAGAAGGCCTTTGCCGCGGACATTGAAGATTTTGCCTTTCGTCTTCTTGGAAAGTGCTTCAAGTCCTTCGAGAAGGATTTTTCCCATTTTCGCTGCGTTCTCGACGAGCTTTTCTTCCTTTATGATCTTGAGGTAACGAGCGGTTCTCTTCATATCGACGATGTTGCCGCCCCAGGTCGAGTTAAGTCTGCTCGATTCAACGAAAACGTTGTTCTTAACCGAAAGAACTCTGTCGTTTGCAAGTATACCGCAAACCTGGAATTTCTTTCCGAAGCAGATGATGTCGGGTTTTACGCCGTAGTGTTCGTGTGTCCACCATTTGCCGCTGAGACCGCCGCCTGCCTGAACTTCGTCGAAGATAAGGAGGAAATCGTATTTGTCAGCGAACTTTCTGAGTTCCTGGATGAACTCTTTTCTGAAGT
>Ga0310696_10002169_pt1 | contig 26546 bp, 18 predicted proteins | sample AusTroGonzalo_MG_4_FD_203885 | JGI IMG/M metagenome (GOLD analysis project Ga0310696, IMG submission 203885) | Bovine rumen microbial communities from tropical cattle in Woodstock, Queensland, Australia - Gonzalo_02 (v2) (version 2) | ecosystem: Host-associated > Mammals > Digestive system >...
CTACGCCAGGACAACCCAGAACATCCACGCCCTGCGCAACCAGAGCACCTCTACTCCCTTCGACCGCTACACCATCAGCAGCAACATTGTAGAGCCGGAGATTGCCGACCAGGTGAGTGCAGGTCTCTTTGCGATGACACCCGACGAGGTCTATGACTTCTCGATGGAAGGTTACTACCGGAAGATCAAGAACGTGCTTGACTACCGCGACGGCAAGACATTCCGCAGTGAGATAGAGATAGAACGCTTAGTGCTGCCCGGCGACGGCAAGGCCTACGGTGTGGAGTTGTTAGCCCGCAAAAACAGCGGACGGCTGACGGGATGGATCGGTTATACGCTCTCCTGGTCACGTACTCGCATCGACGGCATCAATGGCGGACGCTGGTATGACGCCAACAACGACCGCCGTCACGACATCAACATCGTGGCCATGTACCAGCTGTCGAAAAGCTGGACGCTCAATGCTGCCTGGGTGTTCAATAGCGGTCAGGCCTTTACGGCTCCCAGCGGCAAATACCAGATCATCGACAACTGGATCTACTATTACGCTGAGCGCAACGGCTACCGTGCCCCCGACTACCACCGTCTCGACGTGGGGGCCGTCTGGACACGCCAGCACCGTCATACCACCCACAAATGGGTGTTCGGCATCTATAACCTCTACAACCGTTACAACCCGTTCCTCATCAACTTCGAGGATAGCGAGAACGGTTCCGCCACCCGCGCCAAGCAATATTCGCTCTTCGGCATCGTGCCGTCAGTGTCGTTTGCTGTTGACTTTTAGACAGATAGAGAATTAGAGTATTAGACTATTAGACAATTAGACATATATTTAATCATGAGAAGAATAAAAAAGTATAACCATCCACTTGTAAAAAGGCATTTGTCTAAATGTCTAATAGTCTGTCTTCTTATCTGCCTGTCAGCCTGCGAGAAGGAGATCGACATCGACTACCACCAGGTGGAGCCTATCTACGTAGTCGAAGCCTCTGTCTCCAACAGCGGCATGGTGGCCCGCATCAGCCAGACCAACGCGATGGATGACAATACCAGCACGAGCGACATCAGCCAGGCTATCGTCACCGTCACTGGCAACGACGGTACTAACGAGAAGCTCAACTACAGCAGGAACGGTTACTACCGTGCCTCCAAGAAGGGCACCCCCGGTGTGGAATACAAGATAGACGTAGAGTTAGACGGCCATCATTTCACCTCTACCTCCATCATGCAGCAACAGCCGAAGATGAATGAGTTCCGCTTCATCCGCAAGAAGATTATGACGGAGTGGTTCCAGATGGGCGACCTGCGCATCCAAGACCTGCCGAATGAGGACAACTGGTACTTCATGCATATCTACCGCAACGACCTCGGCTACCGCTGGGCCGTGCTCAGCGACCGCAATAATCCCAGCAAGGAACTGCAACAGCTTTTCAGTTTCTTCCGTGAGGGAGATGACAACAACGACACATTGCATGAGGGAGACCGGCTGCATATCGAGATCCGTGCCATCGACCTGCGGTCTTATGACTACCTCTACTCCATGCAAGTGATGGAGAGTAGCGGCACCAATCCCATTGCGAACTTCGCGGGCGGATGCCTGGGCTATTTCTCAGCATTCGGACAAATCACGTACGACTGCATCTATCATGCCGCTGACGTCGTGACGGAGGAAGATTAGAGTTTTGTAAGAGTGAGGTGGATGGTGACATTGTACTCTTCGACTACGTACTTTAGCTGAAGTGTCGTTTCTGTAAACATAATGACCTGTGCCAGGATCTTCCGTTGGGTACCGTCATCATCAAATTCCAGCCGGATATTATCATTGTCGCACTTATAGTTGCCTTCATAGATTAGGCTACCATACTTGCTGATGAGCGAGAAGGTACCCTGGCGCACCATCCCGTTGTAACTGCCGTCACCATTATATATAAAGAGGTCGTAGGTGAAGTCCTCGGGATCGAGTTCGGTATCTCCCTCAAACGTCAGTTCAGTCCGCTGCCACGTGCCGACAATGACCTCGCCCAGCCGCGAACCATCGTCATCGCCCGTTCCACAGCTTAGGGTAAACATCAGGGCAACCAGACTGGCTGCCCTGCATAATATACGTTTACTTAACATTTCCAACCTTAACAAGATACTCCGCGATTTGAACGGCATTCAGGGCGGCACCCTTACGGATCTGATCGCCGGAGAGCCAGAATGTCAGACCGTTCTCGTCGCTGATATCCTTACGGATACGGCCTACATAGACATCATCCTTGCCTGCTGTCTCCAAAGGCATCGGATAGGTCAGTGTGGCGGGATCGTCCTTCAGCGTACAACCAGGCGCAGCAGCAATGGCCTTCTGGGCCTCCTCGACGCTGATGGGGCGCTCGGTCTCGATCCATACCGACTCTGAGTGAGAGCGGAGCGAGGATACACGGACGCACATGGCTGAGCATTTGGCATCGGTGTGCATGATCTTACGGGTCTCGTTGTACATCTTCATCTCCTCCTTCGTGTAGCCATTGGGCTGGAACACGTCGATCTGGGGAATCACATTGTAGGCCAGCTGGTGGGCGAACTTCTTGACGGTCTTCACCTCACCGTCCTCCACCATCTCCTTATACTGCTGCTGCAGTTCGGCCATGGCAGCGGCACCGGCACCAGAGGCGCTCTGATAGGAGGCCACGTGGATGCGCTTGATATGAGAGAGCTTCTCCAACGGCTGGAGCACCACGACCATCATGATCGTCGTACAGTTCGGGTTGGCAATGATGCCACGGGGACGGTTCAGGGCATCCTCGGCGTTGCACTCAGGCACCACCAGGGGTACATCGTCGTCCATACGGAAGGCGCTGGAGTTGTCGATCATCACGGCACCATACTTCGTGATGGTCTCGGCAAATTCCTTCGATGTGCCGGCACCGGCAGAGGTAAAGGCGATATCGACATCCTTGAAGTCATCGTTATGCTGCAGGAGCTTCACCTCAATCTCCTGACCCTTAAAGGTATACTTCTTGCCAGCACTGCGCTCAGAACCAAACAGCACCAGTTCATCCATCGGGAAATTTCTCTCAGCGAGAATGCGCAGGAACTCCTGTCCCACGGCTCCACTCGCACCTACAATTGCTACTTTCATAAGTCTAATCCTTTCTATTGTTACAAATTTGGCTGCAAAGGTACTACTTTTTTTCGTAATAAGAAAAAATTTTCGTAACTTTGCAGGCGAAATGAGACTATTGGCAGCATATTTCCCCATCACCGACCCCACGATGATATTCTTCGTGGTACTGATGATTATCCTATTTGCGCCAATCGTGATGAGTAAGCTGCGCATTCCGCACATCATCGGTATGGTACTCGCCGGTGTGCTTATCGGCAAATACGGTTTCAATATCCTGCAGCGCGACATTTCCTTTGAGATCTTCGGCAGCGTGGGTCTGTATTACATCATGTTCCTCGCCGGACTGGAGATGGATCTGGAGAGTGTGAAGCGTAACTCACGACAGTTCCTGATCTTCGGACTGCTCACATGCTTCATTCCCCTCCTGCTAACCTACGCCATGGGACGCATGCTGCTTGGCTACTCCCACACAGCCTCGTTCCTGCTGGGCTGTATCATGGCCTCCAACACGCTTATCGCCTACCCCATCATCAGCCGCTTTGGTCTGCAGCGCCACAACTCGGTACAGCTCTCCGTCGGTTCATCGATGATCTCGCTCTTCATGGCCCTGGTGATGATTGCCGCCCTTGCCGGTCAGTTTGCCAATCAGAGTTCCCGACTCCTCTTCTGGCCACTATTCCTGCTCAAGCTTGCCGCATTCATAGCCGGTTCTGTCTGGCTCATCCCCCGTCTGGCACGCCATTTCCTGCGCCGTTACAGCGATCAGGTGATGCAGTATATCTTCGTGCTCGCCGTGATGTTCCTATCGGCTGCCCTCTCCGCCGCCATCGGTCTTGAAGGCATCTTCGGCGCTTTCCTCTCCGGTCTTATATTGAACAGGTATATACCGAAGGTATCACCCCTGATGAACCGCATTGAGTTCATCGGTAACGCCCTCTTCATCCCCTATTTCCTGATCGGTGTGGGTATGCTCATCAACGTGCGCACCGTCTTCACCTCCTGGCATGTCGTCTGGGTAGTCTTCCTCATCGCCTTCTTCGGCACCTTCGGCAAGGCCCTGGCCGCCTACGTCTCCAGTCTTATCTTCCGTCTGCCGCAGCGCGACGGCAACATGATGTTCGGACTCACCTCTGCCCATGCCGCCGGTGCCATTGCCATGGTGATGGTGGGCATGCGCCTCGAAGTGGCTCCGGGCGTCTTCCTCGTCAACGACGATATGCTCAACGGTGTGGTGATGATGATTCTCGTCACCTGTATCATCTCAACCCTGATGACAGACCATGCCTCGCGCCAGGTCGTGCTTGCCCAGAACCGTGACAACCTCTCCTACCCCGCCAACAGCGATGACGAGAAGATTCTGATCTGTGTAAAATACGTGGAGATAGCCCCCCAGCTGCTCAGTCTGGCTCTCTTGGTGCGCAACCAGCGGCTCGACCGGGGGGTGGTGGCTCTCAACGTGGTCTACGACGATGAGAAGGCCACGCGCCACAGGGAGGCAGGACTACGACTACTGGAACAGCTACAACAACAGGCGGCTGCTGCCGAGGTTGGGATGCAGACACAGGTACGGCTGGCATCCAATATCGCCAACGGCATCAAGCATGCCTTCCGTGAATTTGCGGCCTCGGAGATTATCATGGGTATGCACGTCCATACAGAACGCAACCCCAAGTTCTGGGGTGACTTCATCCAGAGCCTTTACAACGGTCTGAACCGTCAGATCATCCTTATCCGTTTCGTGCAGCCGCTGAATACCCTACGCCGCATTCAGGTGGCCGTGCCCTCAAGGGCCGAGTTCGAGCCCGGCTTCCACCGCTGGTTGGAGCGCCTATGCCGCTTTGCCGAACAACTGGACTGCCGCACACAGTTCCACGGCCGTCAGGAGTCGCTTGAACTCATCGCCGAGTATATCAACAACCGCCATTCCAGTGTCCGTGCCGAATATACACCGATGGCCCATTGGAACGAACTGCCACGACTGGCAAGCACCATCCAGGATGACCAGATGTTCATCGTTGTCACGGCCCGTAAGGGTACCATCTCCTACAAGAATGCCCTGGAGCGTCTGCCCGACGAACTGCAGCAGTACTTCTCTGGTAAGAACCTGATGATCATCTTCCCCGATCAGTATGGTGACACGAAGGAGGAACGCATGAGCTTCACCGAGGCTCAGCACCACGAGGAAACATCGTTGTACACGACCATCTCGAAGTGGATGCACAAGAAAAGGAGCAGGAAGGAGTAGAATACTATATTATATGTTGAAACTGGGAGATTATCAGACTTTGCGGATAAAGAAACGTACAGATTACGGACTTTATCTTGACGGTGGCGACGAGGGAAACATTCTTTTGCCCAAAAGATATGTGACGCATGACATGAGGATTGGCGAGGAGATAGAGGTGTTTATCTATCTGGACCAAGACGAGCGTATCATCGCCACCACGGAGCGTCCGATTGCAAAGGTCGGCGAGTTCGCTTGGTTAGAGTGTGCCTGGACCAATGAATACGGGGCTTTTCTGAACTGGGGGCTGATGAAAGACCTGTTCTGTCCGTTCCGAGAACAGAAACAGCACATGGAACGGGGGAAGAAATACTATGTCTATATTATGGAAGACGAGAAGACCCACCGGCTGATGGCCACAGCCAAGGTGGAACGCTACCAGAAGAAGACGGGACATGAGCTGGCACTCGATTTCTCGGAGGAGCTATTACGTTATCTGTATGAGCATGACGGTTTCTGTGACTTAGGCGACAAATCACCCTCCGAAGAGATTTCCGCCCGCTTCGGCGTTTCGAAGAAAGTGTTCAAACAGGCTGTCGGCGACTTATACAAGCGGAAGCTCATCACCATCGCCTCCGACGGCTTGCACCTCACCAATTGATTGATCTTCCTTTTCGTCCGACGACCGTTGGTTTTCTATCTCTCCATCCCTCAGATGGATCGTACGGTCGGTAAGGGCGGCAAGGGTTTCGTCATGGGTCACAATAACGAATGTCTGGCCGAATTTGTCACGCAAGTCAAAGAAGAGCTGATGCAACTCCTCCTTGTTTTTCGTATCAAGTGAGCCCGACGGTTCATCAGCAAGAATCACCGCAGGTTTGTTGATCAGGGCACGGGCCACGGCCACACGCTGCTTCTCACCACCCGACAACTCATTCGGCTTGTGGCTAGCACGGTCAGCCAGTCCCATGAATTCCAACAACTCCTTAGCCCGCTTCTTTGCCTCCTTCTGAGAGACACCAGCGATATAGGCTGGAATCATGATGTTTTCCAGGGCTGTGAATTCCGGCAGCAGCTGGTGGAACTGGAACACAAAGCCTAAGTGACGGTTGCGGAAGTCGCTCAGTCTCTTAGTCGACAACTTGCTGGTGTCGATGCCATCCACAACGACTCGTCCGCTGTCAGGCTTATCAAGCGTTCCGATGATCTGCAACAGCGTGGTCTTGCCGGCACCCGAAGGTCCGACAATGCTCACCACTTCACCTTTCTCAATATGGAGATCTATGCCCTTCAGCACCTCTAATGCTCCAAAACTCTTCCGAATATTCTCAATCGTTATCATAATCTCAACTCATTTAACCGCCATATTTCTCGAATTTACTTATCTTGCACATTGGAGGATGGATGCTCTTTCAGCCATTGTTCTTCTAAGGTCTTGCTGTAGGTGCCTTGGACGCGGAGATAAAAGACCGAGTCTGCATTGGAATAGACATCACAGCGCTTGGTGAAGAAGCCGGACTCGAAGCCGTTACCATCATAACCGACATGGATTGTGTCGATGGCTCCCGATGGAACTGGATGTTTAGGGTATTCTACACTAAGACAGCCGCATGAAGGCTCGACCTTCTGTATGACAAAAGGAACCTTTCCGTCATTGCGGAAGACGAAATCAAAATAGACAGTCTCACGAGCTCCATAGGTTCCAAAGTCATGGGTACGTTCCGTCAGGAATACAATCGTAGCCTTCGGATCGCCTGATTGCTCTTCTGCATTTTCTCCCACTTCAGCAGCCTGTGTCGCCTTGAGCTGACATGCTGTCATTAACAGCGGCAGCAGTAATAAATAAATTACCTTTCTCATTTTTTCAGCACTTATGTGCTGCAAAGGTACAAAAAAATCGCGAAAGTAGAACACTTTCGCGATTCTTTTATGAATTTGTTGTCTATTACTCTGCGATACAGATAGAGACACGGTTGAGGTCGTTCTCGGCGAACGGCTGTACGCGGGCACCCTTAGAATCATAGCTGATACGATCCTGGGCGATGCCATACTTCTCCTTCAGGGCCTTCACAACGGCATCGGCACGGCCAGCGGCCAGACGGTCGTTGATCTTGTCGTTACCTGTACCTGCGTCAGCATAACCAGTCACGACAACCTTTGAGTTGGGATACTGCTTCATATAGTCGGCGATATCCTTCACCTTCTGCTGCTCACTCTCCTGGATGACAGTCTTGTTGATCTGGAAGAAGATGTCGCGGCGGATGGGCTCAATCTTCACTTCCTCTACGACGGGAGCGGGCTCAACAACGGGCTCCGGCTCGACAACGGGCTCCGGTGTGGGCTCCGGTGCGGGAGGAGGAGGCAGGACCTTGTTGTAGCTCTTGCCCAGATTGATCTTCAGGCCTACAAGGGCGTTGAAGTACCAGTCAGGGTTGTCAGCCTTCTTAGAGTTGTACTTGTCACTCAGGATGTTGGCGTTACCCTCAACAAGCAAAGAAACTGCATCGCTCAGACGGAAAGAAGCCTCGAGACCTGCACGGCCGAAGGGGTTGATCTTTGAACCATCCCAGAGATACTCCAGATTGTACTTGCTGATAGATTCAGCCGTCATCTTGGCAGCGAAGTCATTCACCTCGTCGTTAGAGAAGGCGATGTTGGCACCACCACCGATGAAAGCGGTCAGGTTGAACACACGGGTAGGATTCCAGCCAGCAATCAGGTTGCTCAGGTTGAACATCAGGTCGATGCCGGGAGCAACATACTTCCACTTATACTGGGTCTTGGTAACATAGGCATCCCAGCCGCCCTTCGACTGCCAGGCGTTAGCCTGGATGCGGGCACCGATGACGGGGCTGAACTGGTAACCCAGTCCCAGCTGCACGTTCGGGGAGATCAGGTCACTGAACTTTGCCTCACCGAGAGTGTACTGTGCACCACCGCCGAGGGTCAGGAAGGCATGCTTCTGGAATTCATACTTCGTACCGTCGGCTGCAGTGTACTGTGCCTGGGCCATAGCCGTCGTACCCATCATCATCAGGGCAGCGGCAAGTATAGTCTTCATTCGTTTCATAATTCCTCTTGTTTTTGATTCTTTGCTTAATCCTTGTTAAGATCCTGGTTCGTGTTCGTGATGTTGTCCCAGACGGCCAGATACCAGCGGCCTTCGAACTTCACGGGGCGCAGGTACATCGCCGTCATGTTCGGTTTCGGGTCACCCTCGGGCTTCTCGAAAAGCGTGACATCGAGCTTCACCTCGTTGTTCGTATAGGAACGGAGTATCATACGGTTCAACTTATACTTGACACCATTGACGGCCGTCAACGTCATTGCCTGACGACGCTGACCGATTGCGTTGAGCGGCTTGATGCTGTCACCCCTGTCAAGGAAGTTAAGCATCTCGACGGCTCCGCGGATGTCCTTGTTGTCCAACCGGTCAATGAACTGATTCACCTGTGCAAGGACCTCCGTCGTATCTTCCTTCGTAAAGGTATAGACGGGCTTCTCGGGGGCCACAGGCTGTGGCTTCTGCTTGTTACCGCAGGAAACCATCAGTACAGCCATACCGGTCACAGCCAGGAATAAAGCAATTCTTCTCATTTGTAATTTTTACCTTTCTTGAAAAAGGGGGAGCATCCCTGCTCTGGGAAGCTCCCCCTCGGGTTATTTAGCTTCTAAAATTAGAATCCGTAAGATTAGTGAGTACTCTTAACAGTGATGATTGCCCATACTGTCTGAGTGTAATCCTTATCGAGCTTAGCGCCTGCGGGATCGAGCAGGTAGTCGTAAGCGATGTTACCCCAGTTGTACTTCACTGCAACAGGAACATAGATGTGGAACAGCTGTACGCCAGATGCGTTGTTGTTGTAGTACAGCCAACCGAACTGTGTACCATTGCCAGTAGCATTCAGATCACTGTGGTTGTAAGCGTGAGCCTGAGTGAAGCTTACGATAGAACCATCAGCATTGATCAGAGACAGGGTCTTCAGACCGGTCTCACGCCAGCTGGTGAGTGAGTTCAGATCCTTAGCGAGGTCAGTGTTAGCCTTAATATCACTTTCGATATAGTACTTGTTCTGACGTACGCTCGGCTGCTTAGCGTGGTCGGTACGAATCTCATCGTAACGGACAGCAAGCTCGCTGATTCCGTAGTACTCGTAAGGAATACCGGCGTTCTGAGCCTTCATGCTGTTAGCATCCTTGTAAACAGTCTCGAATGCAGGCTGCTCGATACCGAAGATGGTCTGACGCTCAGCAATCTTCTTGGTGTTGTAAGCAACAACCGGGAAGCGGTTCCAGTCAACGATCTCAACGAGGTCCTTAATAGCCAGACGGTTATCGTTCAGGACACGGTCATCCCACTCGTACTCCTTACCTACAACGTTGATAGGACGATGTACGCGGATGTTGAACAGGTTCTTACCAATCAGAGGATCGTAGCAGAGGTCGTGAGCGACATTGAGCTGCAGATAAGCAGTGAATGTCTTGTCCACATTATCATCAAGATATGTAGCATCGGTCATACCACTGAGGTTCTTGTTGGTCAGCTCGAAGAGAGCGTTACCCTGAGCATCGTAAGCACCCATCTTGTTGACGAGATCGGTAGCAGCAGGATAGAGATCAGCATTACTCTCAAGACCGTGGTAGTGGATACGGTTGTTCTGAGCAATGATTACGCCATCCTTAACGAGCTGGTCGTCGAGGTAGCAAACCTCCTCAGGTCCGTAAGGTGCACCATTCTTAGCAACAGCGACAATAGCAGTGTTATCAACACCAGCGTGAGCAGCAAGCTTCAGTGTCCACTTCGTGCCAGAAGCACCCTGTACAACCCACTGACCATTGACAGCACTTACCTCCTTAGAGTTCACATCCTTAACAGGAACAGTGAAGATGAAGGATACGCGCGGAGCGTTCGGAGCATAGAACTTACCGAACTTAGATCTGTCAGCACGGAGAACTACCATCTGAGTAGGATCAAGCCAGTTGTCGGTGAGCAGCTGGTTGTAAGAAGTTACATCCAGATACTGGTAACCATTGTTAGAAGGCTTCCATGGGTTGATATGAGCATCGAACTCCTTCCAGTAAGGCTTGGTGAAGTCCTCAACACCATCATTGATAGTATTGAACTCGAACCAGTGTGACCAGTCCTTATTAGAAACGTCACCATACTCGAAGTGCATCTTACCAGCAGGAATGATCAGCTTAACGTTCACGAAGTTACCTGTATTCTTGTTCACGAAGCGAACAACAGTAGAGATAGCCTTAGTGCTCAAGCCCTGAGACTCGTATGATACACCAGCAACCTTCATCAGTGCGCCATAGAGAGCGGGGATACCAGGAGCATCCTTCATGTTACCAGCATATGTGGCAGACTTTGCAGAAGGATCACCAGCCTCAACAGCCTCTGTATAGGTGTGGAAGTCCCAAATCAGCACGTTGGTAGCCTCATCCCAGCTGTGAGCTGAAGTAGCATTATCATGCGGAGTGTACCATACACGACCGAACCAGTTATTGTCAGCAGTCCACTTCGTGTAGTCGAATGTGTTGGCAGCAGTGTTCTCAACAGCAGTGTTGGCAGCAGCTACAACCTTACCATCCTTATAGTAGAAGCGCTGGCCCCAGAAGCTGTTAGAAGCAGCAACCTCATAAAGTGCGCCATCAGCATTAACAGGCATATTCCAATGCTCTGCCTCATCAAGATAACGGTAGTTCTTCTCGAAGTCCTGCTTCGTCATACCCTTACCATCATTCAGCTTAGCAAGAATCAGGTTCTCAACCTGTGACCATGTGATACGAACCTGACCACCGCAGTTCATCCAAATGTCGCCAAGTTCAACCTCAACGTCGAGGTCAGAAACCTCAGACTCAACGATACGGAGCTTGATATAACCATAGCGTACGATGTGATCATTCTCACCATCGTTGTAAACGAGGTCAACACGTACCAGCGGCTCACGGTCGATAACTTCCTTGGTAGCGATCTTACCTGTAATGGTCTGACCATCAGCAGTTACTGAACGAGGAGCGAAAACACCTTCCTCAATCTCCTCGATGTGAGCAGACTCAGAAGTAACGTTCTTACCAATTGTATAGTCAATCTTCTTGAACTCATAACGCAGACCAAGCTTCTTCATCAAATCAGCATCCATGATCTTATCAACAGTGCTCTGACCGTAACGTGTATAGGTTGTATAAGCGTAGTGGGTCTCGATGAAAGGCTTCAGGTCAATCAGGCTGTCATAAACAACCTCATGAGTTGCAGGATTGGGGATAGCACCAATACTTGTACCGCGGTCGAATGTACCAGAGACACCAACAGTCTCATAGAGGTGGTTGTCGGTAATCATACCCCACTGATGCTTTGCATTTGCTGTATGCTCGTTAACGAATGTATTCTCATCAAGAGCAACGTTAGGATCATTGTCTGCCAAAGCAACGATATTGAGAATAGCAGGAACGACAACAGCATAGTCAGAGTTGACAGTGGTATCGTTAGCTGCAACAGTCAGAGAAATGAACGGCAGCGGAGCAACAGTCTGCACGAGGTTGCCATTCTTATCCCAAGTGTTTGCAGAGCCATAAGCATTAGGATAACCCTCGATATCATCATAATGAGCTAAATCCCACTGAGGCTCTCTGCCAGTGAACCACCAATAACCCCATGTAGTCCAAGGAGCGTCATCAGAATGAGCAGCACTATTATGACTCAGATAAGATGTCTCAGTATTGTTCAGGAAAGCCCACTTGTAGAAGTACTTCCAAACCTGGAGATAATCAACAGTGAACGGAACAGTCAGAATACCATTGTTGAAAGAAACCTGATCATCCTTCGGCTCAGCCTTGATAGAAGGACCATCGGCACGGGTATAAACCTCAGCAATATTCTCATAGAACTTATAGTCAGCACCACTCAGATCAGCAGAACTGGGGTTCACGTGGTACTTAGCCTCTGCACCATTAGAAATCATAATGTATTTAACATTCTTCTTCAGTGAAGCGGCATAAGCGTCACCATCGAGGTCAACCAATGAGTAGTAGTTACCATCACCAGAAGATGTGGCAGCAGGCTTACTATTCCACAGAATAGGATCCCATGTCTTGTCGCTCTCGCTGGAAATCTTAGATCCATCGGTAGCCAGCCAAGCCATATGATTGAATACCTTTACCTTAATATCATCATCACCTTCTGTCCAGCCAAGCACATTGTACTGGAAGCTGTACGTACCATCCTCAACGAACTCCGGAGTATTCAGGAAGGGAACCTCGATACCCTCGATACCTTCCCAATAGAAGTCGGGCTTCAAAACGAGGCTGGAGAGCTTCTTGGCAACCAGCATATTGATGTTGTTGATGGCATCGTTCAACTGAGCAGTGATATTGTCGCTCAGCTCCTGGAACTTCTGGGTCATCTTCTGGATATCCTCACTGATGGTAAGGGCAGCAATCTGATCCTTAACACCCTGGATATCGCTCTTAATCTGTGTCAGATCAGCCTCAGTCAGGTAACCGGCCTCCTCAACCTTCTTCTGGAAGGCATTCAGAGCGTCAATCTGATTCTGAAGAGTCACGTCGGCAGCCTTTGCGATAGCCTCGATGTCGTCCTTGCTGGGAATCTGGCCGGTAATGGCGGTCAGAGTAGCCTGCAGGGCCTCGATGTCGCTCTTTGTGGCGCAGTTGTCGATGGCCTGGATCTGAGTCTCAAGCGTAGCTACGCGGGCGATAGCCTCGGTCAGCTGGTTCTCAAGAGCTGTCACAGCAGACTTGTCAGCCTTCTCGTCAAGGGCAGACTTGTCGGCCTTGCTGTCAAGGTCAGACTTGTCAGCCTTGCTGTCAAGGGCAGACTTGTCAGCCTTGTTGGCGAGCTCTGACTTGAGGCTTTCCAACTGAGTCTTCAGAGTAGCAACCTCTGTCTGAGCAGAGCTCAACTGACCTGTAAGGTCGGACTTCAGACTGGCAAGCTCCTTCTGCAGGGCAGCAATGTCCTGAGAGTTCTTGTTGATGTCATCGTCGTAATCCTTACAAGACACGAACATACTTACAGAAGCAATCAGGAATGCTCCCATAAGCAGTTTACTGAAAATCTTTCTTTTCATACGATTAATAATTTAAATTAATAAAAAAATTAAGTTGTTATACTTCTTTTTCTTCTCTCAAATCCAGCCCAGAGCACACGTTTTACGTTCACGTCAGGGCAGTGTATCTCCTACACGGATTTACATTTTTGGTGCAAATATAGACATATTTCTGAAAACTTGCAAACAAAATCGAATATTTTTTTAAAAAAAACCTAAAAACTTGCCGTTTTAGCGTCTTTTTTGCCAAAAATGCTCGAAAATGCTGCACAATTCTTTATTTATCGGGGTTTGCACACTTTTGTTTGTCATTGTTCCTGTTTCGTAGTCAAGGTCCTCCTATACCTTATTATATTATATATTATAGTTGTTCAATACTTTCAGTTGATTTTGCCTGCAAAGGTAATGCTTTTTTCTGAATCTGCAAGCATTTTTTTGAAAAACTTGATGTTTTTAACTTAGAATTCCGCTGATTTCGGCGTTCTTGGGAACGGGATGACATCACGGATGTTCTGCATACCAGTCACGAAAAGGATGAGACGCTCGAAGCCGAGACCGAAGCCAGCGTGGGGGCAAGTGCCCCAACGGCGGGTGTCAATATACCACCAGAGATGGGTCTTGTCCATCTGACGACGCTCTATCTCGCCCATCAGCTTGTCGTAGCTCTCCTCACGGACAGAGCCGCCAATGATTTCACCGATCTGGGGGAAGAGTACATCGGTGCCTTGCATGGTGGGGCCAGGAGCGACAGCGCCCTTATATCCGACAGATCCCTCACCTTGTGCCTCGTTCTGCTTCATGTAGAACGACTTGAAGGCACGGGGATAGTCGGTCATAATTACAGGTTTCTTAAAATGTTCCTCCACGAGATAGCGTTCATGCTCGGAAGCGAGGTCATCGCCCCAGTTGCAGGGGAACTCAAACTTATGTCCGTCCTTAATGGCTTGCTGGAGGATATTAATGCCCTCAGTGTAAGGCAGACGGACAAAGCTGTCCTTCAGCACGCCTTCGAGACGGGCAATCAGGGTCTTGTCGATCATCTGGTTAAGGAAAGCGAGGTCGTCCTTGCAGTTGTCGAGCGCCCAACTAACACAATACTTGATAAAGTCCTCCTCGAAATCCATCAATCCTTCCTGGTCGAGGAAAGCCACCTCTGGCTCCACCATCCAGAACTCGGCGAGGTGACGCGGGGTATTGCTATTCTCAGCACGGAACGTGGGGCCGAAGGTGTAAATGGCACCGAGAGCCGTAGCTCCAAGCTCACCTTCGAGCTGTCCACTGACGGTCAGTGACGTCTGCTCGCCGAAGAAGTCATCATCGTAAATAATCTTCCCGTTCTCATCTTTCTTCAGGTCGTAGAGGTTCTTGGTGGTCACCTGGAACATATTGCCTGCACCCTCACAATCACTGGCAGTGATCAGGGGCGTATGGAAATAATAGAAGCCATGCTCATGGAAATAGGTATGAATGGCCATTGCCATATTGTGGCGGATGCGCATTACAGCCCCGAAGGTATTGGTACGGAGACGCATGTGGGCATTCTTGCGCATCACCTCGAAACTCTGACCTTTCTTCTGCATGGGATAGGTATTGTCGCAGAGACCATAGATTTCCAACGAGGTTGCCTGAACCTCACTGCTTTGTCCGGCACCCTGGCTCTCGACCAGTGTACCGACGGCACAGATGCAGGCACCAGTCGTAATCTGCTTCAACAGTTCTTCGTCGAACTTGGAGGGATCGACGACAATCTGTACATTTTTGATGGTCGAGCCATCGTTGAGGGCAATAAAGTCAACTGCCTTTGAACTGCGATGCGTACGCACCCACCCCTTGACACAGACTTCCTTGCCATATTCGGTGCATTTCAGCACATCGATAATCTTAATACGTTCCATTGTCAATTATCAATTTATCAATTGTCAATTACTCATAAGCGCCCATACGAAGACGATCGACTTCCTCTTCAGTAAGGTAGCGCCAGTCACCACGACGGACGTTCTTCTTGGTAAGTCCTGCAAACTGGACACGGTCAAGTTTGGTGACCTTGTAGCCCAGTGACTCAAAAATGCGACGGACGATACGGTTCTTACCGCTATGAATCTCAATACCCACCTGTTTCTTGTCAGTAGGATGAGCATACTGCACATCGTCGGCCTTGATGACGCCATCCTCCAGTTGGATACCCTCAGCAATCTGCTGCAAGTCGTGCGCCGTGCAGGCCCTATCGAGATAGACATGATAGATCTTCTTCTTCAGATACTTGGGATGGGTGAGCTTCGAGGCGAGGTCACCATCGTTAGTCAGCAGGAGTACACCAGTGGTGTTACGGTCAAGACGTCCCACGGGATAGATGCGCTCCGGGCAGGCTCCTTTGACAAGGTCCATCACGGTCTTACGCTGCTGTGGGTCGTCGGATGTTGTGACATAATCCTTTGGCTTGTTCAGCAGGACATACACCTTCTTCTCGATACTCACCGGCTGATCGTGGAATCGTACCTCATCAGTACGCAGCACCTTAGCACCCAGTTCAGTAACGACCTCTCCATTGACAGTGACAACACCGGCCTGAATGAACTCATCAGCTTCGCGACGGCTGCAGATACCAGCATTAGCCAGGAACTTGTTCAGGCGCAGAGGCTCGTTGGGATCATAGTTGACCTCCTTGTACTCAATGCGCTTCTTCATGCTATATTTGGCATTCGGATCGTAGTCGGCAGAGTGCGGACGGGATTTCTTGAAAGGCTTATTTGAGTAATTAGGGTTAGGACGGCTTGGGCCATAATTGCCACGGGGCTGATAACCGCCACGCGGCTGGCCATATTCACCTTGGGGCTGGCGCGGCTGATAACCGCCACGGGGCTGATAGCCGCCTTGTTGACGCGACTGATAACCGCCACGAGGCTGATAGGCGCCCTGTTGACGTGGCTGATAACCACCCTCCATGCCCTCTGAACCTTCAGCATTATAGGGGCGGTAGGGCTTATATGGCTTGTAAGGCTTCTGATAGCCCCCACCCTGCTGATGGTTGGGATTATAGCCACCACCATAGTTGTTGCGGGGGCGATAATTCGGACGCTGGGGTGCACTGCCCTGCAGTCCGGCTCCAAAACCTTCCGGGCGAAACCCACCCTCGTCGTCACGTTTCTGGAATGTCGGGCGTGGTGAAGTATGTATACGGGGACGTGGTGAACGTCCTGGACGAATCTCTCTGTGTTCTCTCTGAAAACCTTCTTTCTGGGAGTCTTGCTGCGTGTTGGTGTCGTTGTTTTCGAAATCCATTGTTTAATACTATTATTATGTTATACCTTATTAATATATATAGGGAATTAGGTTAAATACCAGTGTAGGTGGCCGGAGTAATGGCGCGAAGCTCGGCCTTGACATTATCGCTGACATCGAGGGTGTCGATGAAAGCAGCGATAGTGCCAGCCGTGATACCTTCGTTGGTACGTGTCAACGCCTTCAAAGTCTCATAGGGATTGGGATAACCCTCACGACGGAGAATCGTCTGGATGGCCTCAGCCACCACGGCCCAGGTCTTGTCGAGATCCTCCTGCAGCTTGTCCTCATTAAGGATGAGCTTGCGCAGTCCCTTAAGCGTGCTTTGGAAGGCGATGAGGGAATGACCCATTGGTACGCCAACGTTACGGAGCACTGTAGAGTCGGTAAGGTCACGCTGCAGACGGCTCACGGGGAGCTTGGCTGCCAAGAACTGGAGGACGGCATTGGCAATGCCAAGGTTACCCTCACTGTTCTCATAATCAATGGGATTCACCTTATGCGGCATCGCGCTGGATCCCACCTCACCAGCCTTGATCTTCTGCTTGAAGTAATCCATAGAGATATACATCCAGAAATCACGGTCGAGGTCGATGACAATGGTGTTGATACGGCGCATGGCATCGAAGATGGCCCCGAGCCAGTCATAATTGCTAATCTGTGTGGTATACTGCTCACGCTCCAATCCAAGTTTTTCGGATACAAAGTGATTGCCGAACTCACGCCAATCATACTGGGGGTATGCCACATGATGGGCATTGAAATTGCCCGTAGCCCCACCGAACTTAGCCGTCACAGGGATGTCTTTCAAGGAACGTAACTGCTCTTCAAGACGATAGACATAAACCATAACCTCCTTACCGAGACGTGTCGGCGAAGCTGGCTGTCCATGTGTCTTAGCGAGCATTGGAATAGTCTTCCACTGCTCGGCATAGTCGTGTAGCTGTTCGATGAGTTCCTCTACCAGAGGATAGTAGACCTGTTCCAAAGCCTCCTTAACAGAAAGGGGAACAGAGGTATTGTTAATATCCTGGGAGGTAAGACCAAAATGTATGAACTCTTTGTACTTTGAACTTTGATCAAAACGCTCCTTGATAAAGTACTCAACAGCCTTCACATCGTGATTGGTCACCTTCTCGATGTCCTTCACACGCTGTGCATCCGCTGTTGTAAAGTTGCGATAGATATCGCGAAGCTGTTCAAACAGGCTATGGTCGAAATCTGCCAATTGGGGCAGTGGGAGTTCGCAGAGCGTGATGAAATATTCTACCTCCACGCGTATACGATAACGTATAAGGGCATACTCCGAAAAGTACTCTGACAACGGCTCCGTCTTACTGCGATAGCGGCCATCAATAGGCGAGATGGCTGTTAATACTGATAAATCCATTTTTAATTGTCGATAATTATCTTTTCTTTCTCTACTACGTAGTGTGTCGTGTGGGCGTTGACGGATTCGAACCGCCGACCCTCTGCTTGTAAGGCAGATGCTCTAAACCAGCTGAGCTAAACGCCCGTCATTCGCAAATGCGGGTGCAAAGGTACGGAGAAAAAATGAATCTGCAAAATTTTCTCCCGAAAATTTTGCAGATTCGTCAGTTTACAACTGATAGAGATCGTTGGCGGCAATGAGATCGACCTTCATGTCAGCCAGGACTTTGTCACATGCCTCAAGGTCAGACGGCCGGATGACGACATGGGCAACATTGCCGTTGGCGAAGGAATACATATACTCAATAAAGATTCCTTTTGCAGAGAGTTCCTTGAGAACCACAGCGAGAGAACCGCTCGTATTGGGACAAATAAAGCCAATGACATCGGTGATCTTCACGGCGAAGTGAGCTTCCTTCAGAACCTGATAAGCCTTGTCAGGGTCAGACACGATACAACGGAGGATGCCGAAGTCGGAATTGTCGGCAATACTCATTGCAGAGAGATTGATGCCGGCATTACCGAGGGCTTCTGTCACCTCTGTCAGACGACCGGACTTGTTCTCGAGGAAAACTGATAGTTGTTTTGCTTTCATATTCTTGACTGTTAGTTGTTTTGACTATTAGACATTTATACAATATATTAAAGCTGACGGTTATCAATGACACGCTTGGCTTTGCCTGTAGAACGTTCGATGCCCTTCGGCTCGACAAGGCGCACCTTGAAACCAAGGCCAATAACGCTACGGAGCTCGCCTTCAAGTTTCTTCTGCAGACCTACCATCGTGGCCATATCGTCAGTGAAGTATTCGTCCTTCACCTCTACCTTCAACTCGGAAGTATCAGTATTATTGACACGGTCGACAATCAGGAGATAGTGAGGTTCAAACTCCTTCTGCTTAAGAATGACATCCTCAATCTGCGACGGGAATACGTTGACACCACGGATGATAAGCATATCATCGCAACGTCCGAGGATACGATCCATACGGACGAGGGTACGGCCACAGGCACACTTGTCGTAATGCAGGGCAGTAAGGTCGTGGGTACGATAGCGAAGCAGCGGCATACCCTCCTTTGTCAAGTGGGTGAACGTCAATTCACCAAAAGTACCCTCAGGCAACGGTTCGCCTGTATTCGGGTCAAGAATCTCCGGATAGAAATAGTCCTCGTTAAGGTGGGTGCCACACTGGTGCTCACACTCATAGCCGACACCAGGACCGGCAATCTCAGAAAGACCATATATATCATAGGCCTTGATACCCAACGATTCCTCCAGTTTGACACGCATCTTCTCCGTCCAGGGCTCTGCGCCGAAAGCACCGATCTTCAGCTTGAATTCATCGCGCGACCACTCGCTCTCGTTCAAGGCCTCACCAAGGAACATGGCGTAGGAAGGTGTGCAGCAGAGAACCGTGGCACCAAAGTCGTGCATCAGCGTTATCTGCTTTTGGGTATTACCTGACGACATCGGGATGACAGAAGCGCCGATATTCGTGGCACCATCGTGAGCACCTAATCCACCTGTGAAGAGGCCATAGCCATAGGACACTTGGAAGATGTCTTCCTTCGTGGCCCCATAGGCGGTAAAGGCACGGGAAATGGATTCCGACCACATGGCCAGGTCCTTCCGGGTATGAAGAACAACGACAGGCTTACCCGTCGTGCCCGACGAGGCGTGGATACGGACAATCTGCGACATCGGAACGGCAGCAAGGCCAAAGGGATAGTTGTCGCGCAAGTCCAACTTGTTAGTAAATGGGAGCTTGACGATATCGTCAATACTCTTGATGTCACCGGGTTCAAGGCCCATTTCTTGGAACTTCTTCCGGTAGAACGGCGTGTTGTAATACACATACTCAGCCATCTTTACGAGACGGCGGGACTGGATTTCGCGAAGCTGCTCGCGATCCATACACTCAATGCTTTGATTCCAAATCATAACTTCTAGTTTTGGGTTGTGCGCGGCAAAGGTAATCATTTTTTCTGAAACAACAAAGAAAAAGTCTCAGATTTTCATCCGAGACTTTTCTGGTGGGCGTTGACGGATTCGAACCGCCGACCCTCTGCTTGTAAGGCAGATGCTCTAAACCAGCTGAGCTAAACGCCCTTTTTTTCGAAAGCGGGTGCAAAGGTACAAAAAAGAAGTGAGAAGAGAGAAGCGAGAAGTGAAAAGTTGGTTTCTCTTGACGTTTTTTAACGGTTTTAGCCAAAAAGATGCTCAATATCGGCCTGAGGAAGGATTGTAAGGATGTTTTTCCCATCGGGTGTATAGTTTACATTCGAACAGGCAAAAAGGTCATTGATCGTCTTATCCATTTCCTCATTGGAAAGAATCTGACCATAAGGAATCGCAGCTGCCCTTGCTATCGAGAGATTCAGTGATTCTGAGATTGAGAGATTAAGGGATTGGGAGAGGTCGTGGTCAGAGGCATCAGCAAGGAGCTGTTGTATAAGACTAACAGGGCTGACACCCTCCAAACCAGCAGGGATGCCACTGACAGCATAAGTATTGCCTCCCAGGTTACTAAGGTCAAAGCCTAGCGAAGAGAGGTCTGGCAGTACCTGTTCCATCAAAACGGCATCGGACGGAGCCAGTTGAAGTGTCTCTGGGAAGAGAAGTCGCTGAGCTGAGGAAGCGACGGGAGCACCATCCCTAGGATTGGCAGAAGAGGCTGCGACATACCGCTCATAGTGAATACGGATAGAGGCACGATGCTGGTCAATCATCATCAAGCCCGACTTGACAGCTGTCATAATATACTTCCCTTTGAACTGATAGTGGAGGGGGGAGATGTCCTGAGGTGAGAAGGAGGATATTACATCAGAGACAGGAACGTCCTCATCTTGCTTGCCTGGCTGGACATCACGGTAGAGTCCATCATAAAGGGAATCCCAATTGGAAGGAACTTTGGTATTGCTTTCATACCCTTTCTTCCCCTCAAACGGATTATAGTCCGGATTATAGGTGACCTGAGGTGTCATGATATCTTTCCGTGTCGGGTCAAAGACAGGAATATCAGGACGGCCGACCGTATCGAAATCTATGGAGGGAATCTCACAAAACCTACCCACCGCATCACGGACTGCCGCCACGAGAATCTGCCAGATGGCCTGTTCGTTCTCGAACTTGATCTCCGTCTTTGTCGGATGGATATTAACATCAATGTCAGTAGGTTGAACATCAAAATAAATGAAATACGGAATCTGCATTCCCTCGGGAATCAGACGATCGAAGGCCGTCATCACCGCCTTATGAAAATAAGGATGCCTCATATAACGGCCATTGACAAAGAAATAGTCATGGCCGCTCTTCTTACGGGCCGCTTCCGGCTTGGCCACAAAACCGCTGACGTGACAGATGACCGTATCTGCCTCCACAGGGAGGAGATCCTGACCAAACTGTTTGCCGAAGACATCGGCAATCCTTTGCTTCAGGCTCCCTGGACGCAGGTTCATCAATTCCGCCCCATTATTATGGAAAGTGAAATGAATTTCCGGATAGACAAGTACGATCCGTTCGAAGGCCGTCAGGATATTATTCAACTCCGTGGCATTCGACTTAAGGAATTTCCGTCGTGCCGGCACATTATAGAAAAGGTTACTCACCTTGAAACTGCTGCCCACAGGACAAGATGCAGGCTGCTGTTCCGTCACTTTGGAACCCGCTATTGTGAGTTGTGTTCCAATCTCTTCACTCTCAAGTCGTGTCAGGAGCTCCACTTGGGCCACGGCAGCAATCGATGCCAATGCCTCACCCCGGAAACCCATTGTATGAAGGGCAAAGAGGTCATCAGCCTTCTGAATCTTAGAAGTGGCATGACGTTCAAAAGCCAGTCGCGCATCAGTTGGCGACATTCCCCTACCGTCATCGATGACCTGAATGGAAGTTCGTCCGGCATCCACCACAATAATGTTGATGGTAGTAGCCCCAGCATCCACCGCATTCTCAACCAGTTCCTTGATGACGGAAGCAGGCCGCTGGATAACCTCACCAGCTGCAATCTGGTTGGCTACGCTGTCGGGGAGGAGGTGAATGAGATCCATATTCTTACTTTTTAGGGCGCCAGCGGAAGATGTCATGACGATTCAGAGGACGGACATAATCGTACCAGGCGAAACCACGCAGACGTTTCTTGTCAGCCGGTATCTGATTTGGGGGATACATCGTGCCAGAGGTTTTCGGTGTCCACACACGTTGTAGCTTCCGATCCTTGAGAAACATCCGCATTTCCGTCGTCTCCTGATAATTATATATAATAGGTACGGAATCGCCCTCTTCAAAGAAATAGCCAACCAGCACGTTCTCCTTTGCCTGCGTCTCATGGATCTGTCCTTCGATGAAATAGGCAAACATATCCTTGGAAGATATCTGGTTGTAGCATGCTGTGTCGCTCTTCAGCTGCTGGATAGAGAAGGCATTGCCAATCACATGGGCATGGTCGATGACAGAATCCTTCATAAACACCTGAATCTCGTCGCCCAGCAGCTGCTGACTATTGTTCCACACGATTGGATCACGATACATCGTCATGCAGGAATCAAGTGAGTTATAGACGAGGGAGTCACAGACAGCCTGTACATCAGTACGGTAGGCCCGGACATGACGGTAGGCATGGATCTTACGATAGACAGAGTCTGTCTCGATATTGAACGTGACAATCTTGAAAGTGTCGGCATGCATGAACAGAGAGTCTCCCTGTGAGAAATCGATGGCCACGGCAGAGTCCGTACAAAGTGCATAGCCAGTATTCTCCCAGTATTCACCATAGTTACCCGTCAGTTTGTTCTTGTTGGCAGAGTCCACATAAACAACATTACGGAAAGCCTGGCTGAAGCCCTGTTTGCTGTCGTAATAGACACTATCGCCAACCATTGACTTGCCCTGATTGGTCATGACAGAACGGTTCATCAGCCTCGCACGGTCATTCTTAGTATCATAATAGCCTTGTTCAGAGTAGATGTGACTCTTACCCGACGTGATATTCGACGGTCCAACGATATGGGCGATAGAACGTGCATTGTCGTAATAAAGTGTATCGGTGGTGAGATAGAACTTCGGACTCTTCATCTTCACATCGTAATTGAACACCGACATCTTGGTTTTCGTATTATACTCGCCCCAGTCAGAGGTCAGCGTCGTCTGCCCGTCAACCATCTTTCCGCCCTCAAAGAAATAGGCATTATTATAGAGACGGTCAAAGTCGAGACTATCAGTATAGAGTGTTGTCTTCCGGTTCTTGAGCACCACATTATACCGAGCCCGGGCCATCTGCTCATTCCCGTCATAGTAGGCATAGTCAGAAAGCAGCGAGAGAGTATCCCCCTGATACATCTTGACATGACCAAAGGCCTCGAAAGAGTTGGAGGCCTCATAGAAATAGGCACTGTCACAATACAGCCGGGCACCGACATGGGTAAAATGTACTTTACCATTAAGGATGGTGGCATCAGGATTCTTGTACTGGTCAAAGTGGAGTACATCGGCATGGACGAGATAGACACGTTTATCCTGTTGTACCCTTGTCTTCCGCGCCGTTTTTCTCTTGCGTTGCTGTTTTTGGGCGAAGACGTCGGAACTGACATAACACGTCAGCATACAGAACAATCCCAGAAGATATAATAGATGCCTACCCCTCACTTTTCACTCTTCACTTAATCCAGCCTTCGTATTCAAACTTACAATCCTTATAGCTGTCGTTGAGGCGCGTATAGACACTCTTGATCTTGTTAACGACCCACTGATGGAGGAACTCATCACGACGCTCGTTAAGCACGACATCCTTCATCACCTGAAAATCCTCAGTAATAGTAGCCTTATGCCCCTCTACCCTGTTTTTCAGTTTGGCAACGACACAGACCGTCTTTCCCCGCTGGTTGATCATCTCAAAAGAACGGGATATCTGTCCTATCTTCATTGTGTCGACCACTTTGGCCACTTCTGGCGGGAGTTCTTGTAACTGGAAGCGGGAAGTAATACGTCCTGTCTGCTGATTCACGTTCGACATCAGACCACGGTTGTTACGTGTATCCTTATCGTCAGAAAGCATGGATGCCGCATCCTCAAACGAGAATTTATCTGCACGGATATCATCGGCAATGGAGTCCAGACGGGCAAGTGCCTGACTGACGGCCTCATCGGAGACAATGGGTTTCTTAAGAATATGTCGGACATTGATCTTGTCTCCACGCTTTTCAATCAATTGGATAATATGATAACCGAACTCCGACTCTACAATCTTGGAAATTTTCTTGGGATCTGTCAGATTGAAAGCCACCGAGGCGAAAGCCGGATCCAGTGTTGCGCGACCAATAAGCCCCAACTCACCACCACGACGGGCCGACATAGGGTCTTCCGAATACAGGGTGGCCAGCGTCTGGAAAGAGGATTCTCCTTTAGTCACACGTTCCGTATATTCACGGAGTTCCTCTTTCACACGGTTGATCTCTTCCTGTTCGATACGCGGTGTCAGGCAGATGATTTGCACCTCTACCTCCGTTGGAACGTATGGCACACTGTCAAGCGACAAGCTGCTGAAATAGCGACGGACATCAGCTGGCGTCACAGAGATATCGCCCACTAACTTTTTCTTCATTTCCTGCACCTTAGTACGGTCACGCAGTTCCTGTCGTAATTCCTGTCGAATCTGAGAGATCGTCTGATGCTTATACTCTTCCAGCCGTTCACGTGAGCCATCAACCATTTCCAGCCATCTCTCAATCTGTTCCTCCACCTGCTGAGCTACATCGGCATCCGTCACCTCAATACTGTCGATGTCAGCCTGATGGACAAACAGTTTCTGGACCGCGATTTGTTCGGGTATGGTACAATCTGGATCGCCATTCCACTTCATACCTTCCATGGCAGCCTGCATACGCATCGCTTCCACGTCTGACTTAAGAATGGCTTCATCACCAACGACCCAAACCACCTCGTCGATGATCGATTGGGCGGGAATCGTATTGAGAGAGTCGGAAACAGGAATATTGGGGGTATAAGGCTGATTAGGCGCGGTGGCGATGCCTAAGAGAGGCACCGCCAAAAGGAAAGAGGCAATCAAATTCCTTGTTTTCTTCATGGATGTTTATTTACTGTTTTCAACACTTCCTGATTGATGGAGAACGGAAATCTCTGGCGCAAGTCCACAATCCACGCTTTTTCCAACATATCCTGATAATCTGCTACAACCAGATTACGCACATCCTGATATGATTGTGGACGCTTCAGTTTCTTGCCATAGATGGAAGAATACGGATATTCCTCTGGCGACACGCCATCGTCCTTTGCTGTGGTTGCTGTCTTGAACACCTCACCATCAACGAGGGCGTTATCACCTGGCTTAAAGATGCCGATCTGTACCTGAATACGCTTCACGGAATCCTGATTGAAAGTTGTCCGTAAGGCATCTGCCCACTTGTCGAAAGATAGGTTCTTGACGCACTTCTTCACCGCCTTGATATCGGCCTTGTCCTTAGTGTGATAGGCAATACCCTTGTAGCGAGGACCATCCCATACATAATCTTTCTTATGATCTTTGAAATAGGTCTCGAGGCCGACCTCATCAGAGGAGGCCTTGTCCCACACCTCACGCTTGCTCACTTCATAGAGAAGCAGTCCGTCGTGATATTCCTGCATCAGGTATTTCATGTCGCTGTCCACCGCTGCCAATGAGTCGGCACGGTTATCCATCACCAGTTCCGGCGTGAGAGCGCCGTTAGAGTGAGCCACTTCCTGCTGGACCAGTTGCTCTGCAATATGATCACGGATGCCCTGCTGCTCGATGCTCTTCACAATCTGTGTTTTCAGAGAGTCGAAGGGCTCCAGCTGCTTCCGCCCTTTCATCAGGATAATATGCCATCCGACAGGTGAGAGGAACGGCTGACTCATCTGACCTTCCTGCAGGGTATAGGCCACATCCTCAAACTCCTGGAAGGTCTGTCCAGGACCTACCCAATAAGGCAGTTGGCCACCACGTGCTCCTGTTCCCTTGTCGTCTGAGACTGCCTTCGCCAGATTAGCGAAATCTGCCCCACCCTTCAAGGCACGATAGACAGAGTCAATACGGGCTTTCGCCTGTTCCTGTTCTCTCTGAGTAGCCTGTGTCGACAACCGGATGAGGATATGTGCCGGCAAAATCAGGCCCCTCGGTCCAATCTGCTCCTTGGCCCTGTCATAAACGTTCCTCGCTTCTTGAAGGACATCAGCATCTGTCACCATCGTGGGACGAATCTGCTGGTCGCGGTACATTTTGTACTCCTGTTTGAAGGAAGTCATAGTATCCAGTCGTGCGGCAAGGGCTGCACAGACCTTCAGTTTATAATTGATGAAAAGGTCGACATATTCCTCAACCGTCTTTTTGTCGATGACATCAGCACCATTGTTCTTATTATAGGAATATTCAAACTCTGAACGCGGCACTGCGACACCGTTGATTGTC
>Ga0310696_10002170_pt1 | contig 26525 bp, 21 predicted proteins | sample AusTroGonzalo_MG_4_FD_203885 | JGI IMG/M metagenome (GOLD analysis project Ga0310696, IMG submission 203885) | Bovine rumen microbial communities from tropical cattle in Woodstock, Queensland, Australia - Gonzalo_02 (v2) (version 2) | ecosystem: Host-associated > Mammals > Digestive system >...
CACGGCAGAGCTGTTGACGGTGGTGGTGTATTCGGTAACCTGCACCTTGGGCAGCAGCACCCGCACGGCCACGCTGCGCTCAATGATGGTGTCCTGCCAATGGATGCGGAGTGTAAACGGCAGGTTCGCATAGTCTTCCGACTGCGGCATCACGAAGGAGAACGCGTTGGCGCGACTCTCCGTAGCGTCCACACTGATACCGCCCACAAAGACGGAATCCTGCAACATCGCCATTCCGTCGTTGGAAGTAAGCGTGGCATAAACCTGCGTGGCGGCACTGACACCCACATTCGACAGCGAGAGGTTGATATGGATGGTGGAGCCTTGCGTAAAGACGGTATTCTCAGCCACTTCCACAGCAGTCGGAACCACAAACGCGCCGTTGGGCGTTATCACCTGAACTTCCTGGAAATAAGGGATATAGTTCTGGGCCTGGGCCGTAAACTCGCAGTCACCGGGCTCGATACCGGCGACATCGAGCGTGGCCGCGCCGTTCGCATCGGCGAAAGCAGCCGCAAGGAGGTTCCCGTTCCGTGTGAGCGCAACGTACGCATACGGCGCAACGGTCACCGCGTAAGTCGTGTTATTGGTAGTAATCACACTGCCGGCCGTCACATCCATCGTGGAGGGAAGTCCCAGATAGGCCCGCACTGACGGGTCGCCGAAGCAGTGGTAAGTCTCCCAATAATACAGTTTCATGCTGGAGGATGAGGACTGCACGGTCATGTTGCCGGCAGTCATAATGCCGCCGATGGTGGAGACCCAATTGCTGTAGGGCTCTCCGTGCGTGTGGAACACCTTGTCATACATGCCGAGATGGGAAGCATCGTAGGTGGGGGTGGCGGTGATGTTCGAGCGCACGCCCACAGCCCAGTAGAAGTCCTCGCCCCAATAGGTGTTGTTGGAGGCGCCGATATAGCCCATCGCTCCTTTATTCTCGGCACGAAGCAGGGCCTCGCCGAAACATTCGGATGTCTTGAAATTGCCCGACTGGCAGCAGTTGCCAATCATCAGACCGTATTTGCCGTTATTCTGCAGTTGGGCCACATGCGAAACGGTGAACGACGGATCCGCCCAGCTGGTCTCGCTGCCGTGGGCCGTGTAGTTAACCCAACCGGCACCGGCACTCACTTCCGCACGGATCTGCGCCGCCTGCGAGCTGCAGTTGTAATGATGCGCCATCACATTGGTGTAGCGTGGATTGTTGACATTCATGTAGTTGTCCTCAATATAGAAAATCTGTCCGTCAGCGTGGATAGGACCATAATGGCTGTCCGTGCCGGCGATGAGCACAGCGTTGCCGAGATACGACGGGTCGGGCATCGTGTATTGCTCATACATGAGAATCTTCACGATCTGGTTCGAGAGCTGGGTGTTGCTGGTGGCGGACATACGGCCATAGTAGAGGTCGGGAAGGTTGTCATCGCCGGAGAGCGTGGCATAGTAGAGGTCGGTGATGTGGTCGTTGTCGGTGGTACCGGTGAAGGCGGGCAGCTGCGCACGGTCGCCAATCAGCAGCAGGAACGACGGCGCGGGATCGGCGGGCGTGGCCGCGTCATAGCGACTTTGGATAAAGTCCTTGATGGAGGTCGTGGTCGTGCCCACGTTCGCATCGCTGGTGTAGGCCACCTCCACGAGATAGCCCAAACGACGCTTCCAACTCACGAAAGCGGCCAAATCCTCATTGGTCTCGAACATGCTGTTCGCGATAATGAGGTACTTGATCGGCGCATCGGAATACTCATTTCGAGTCTCCTGCATCTTGTTGATCACCAAGTCTCTATCTAATGAGAAGAGCGGGGAGGTATACTTCTGCAACGCAACGGTTGCCCCCATGTCGGCGTTCACAAACGTAAACTGCAAATCAATATGGCTGTATACCCGGATCTTACCCGTGACAGGATTGTACTGCACCGGCGACACATAGACGTTGGCCAATGCCGCATTGCGCTTCACGCCGGACTTCTCCACCCGCACCAGCGGCAGCGAATAGAACGCATTGGTAGCGTAAATTGCCTGGTTATAAGTAAATTGCGGATTCGGGTCATTCTTCGCCACAGAAGGCTGTGACGGAAACAGCGGATGGGTGATGCCGAGGTCGGCCGCGTCATAGTCCATGTATTGCGCACTGACGACAGTGGCCACCACAGAGTCGCAGACGGGAATCTGCAACATCCGGCTAAACACCGGCAACTGCGGAGCTCCGGGATTGTTGGAAGGGGCATATCCATCCAAGGAAATCACGGAAAAATCACCCTCGGGCACATGAAGACTTTCCACAGAAATCGCGCCGTTATCGATAGAAAACGACACGTTCTGATAAGAATTCTGTGTGAATTGAAGATTCTGTGCCCAAACAAGCGGACAGAGGGCCATCACAGCCACCCATAACAAGATTTTTTTCATATCTCTTCTTTTGCTATTTTACTCAAAAACGAAAGCGCAAAGATACATTTTTTTAGGAGACCACGCTTCCTATCGTCAGAAAAAAGAAACGGCGGCCCGGAATCATCCGAACCGCCGTTTCTTTATATCAGCAGACCTATTGTCAGACGCTTTGTTCAACGCTCATCGAGCCGCATCGTACTGTTCGTAAACCGAGTTCCGGCTGACGAACTCCGGCACGAAAGCCTTCATCTTCTTCACCATCGCCGGAATGTCCACCTTCTCGGACAGATCCTCCATCTCCAGGATACTCTTCAGCGCCTCGGGATAGTCGTATTCGCGGACTTTGGCCACGAAAATGCGGTCGTGGGAGGTCGCGGTGGTGTTCTCGCTGTTGGAGAGCACCTCTTCGTAGAGCTTTTCGCCCGGACGAAGACCCGTATATTCGATTTTGATATCAACACCTAATTGCAGACCTGCCAAGGAGACCATGCGCTTGGCCAAATCGTCGATTTTCACGGGCTCGCCCATATCAAAGACGAAAATCTGCGTTCCCGTGCTGAACGTCGCGGCTTCCATCACCAGACGGCAGGCCTCCGGGATAGTCATGAAGAAACGGGTGATGTCGGGGTGCGTCACCGTCAGAGGGCCGCCCTTCTCAATCTGTTCGCGGAAGCGCGGAATCACGGAACCGTTGGAACCCAACACGTTACCGAAACGAGTAGTCACAAAGGTGGTCTTGCCCTTGACCTCGCCACGCTCAATGGCTAAGCCTAACGACTGCACATAAATCTCCGCGATGCGCTTGGTGCAGCCCATCACGTTGGTGGGATTCACCGCCTTGTCGGTGGAAATCATCACCATCTTCTCAACCCCGTACTCAATGCATTTGTCGGCCACGTTGTGCGTGCCGAAGACGTTCACGCGCATGGCCTCGCAGGGGTTCTCCTCCATTAGCGGTACATGCTTATATGCGGCAGCGTGGAAGACGACCTGCGGATGGTGCTCGCGGAAGGCGAAGTCGAGGCGCGGGGGCTGCCGCACATCGCCGATAATGGGCACAAACGACAATTCCGGGAACTTCTCCTCCAACTCCAGACGGATATTGTGCATCGGGGTCTCGGCATTGTCGAACAACACCAATTTCTTGACGCCGAAGCCTGCTATCTGGCGGCAGAGTTCCGAGCCGATGGAACCGGCCGCACCTGTCACCATCACCACCTTGCCGCGGAAATTCTCCATCACCGCATCCATGGAAATGGTGATTTCGTTTCGACCTAACAAATCCTCGATTTTCAGACGACGGACGCTGTAGCGGAGATCTTCTTTGTTGAGTTCGTTAATGTCGGGTATGATGAGCGGGCGCAATTGCAATGTAACACAGTCCTTTAACAGACCGTCGCGCTCACGGCGGGCATCGGCCTCCGTGGTGAAAAGGATAGCGTCAATGCCATACTCGCGGACAATACGGCCCAGATGCTCGCTGTCATCGTAAGTAAACACCGGCAGGTTGGCAAGCAACAAATTCGGCCGCTGCGGTTTCTTAGAGAGAAATCCAATGATGTTGTATTGCGGGGAGTTCTGGAAACGCATCACCGTCGACGTCGATCTGTCGGAAACACCATACACGAGCACCCGCTGCATCCGCCTATCCTCGAGGCGCTTGGTCTGGTAGAGTTGGTAGGTCGCCACCATGATGATGCGCACGAACACTAACAGGAAGAGCGTGAAAAGGAAATCGGTGACCAACGCGATGAGCAAACCGTAATACAGCGTGCGGTAATAGATTAGCAGCACCAAGGTCATCAGCAGCACCTTGAGCAGCGTCTCTTTGACAAAGCAGAGCAAGTCTTTGGCAGAGAGGTGCCGGATAATGAGCTTGTGCCCCTTGAAAATGAGCATCGCTATCACCGTCGCAACAAACGCCGTGGGCAGCCAAAGCCGCGCAACCAGCCCCGACTGATAGAACGTCCCGCGCACAAAGCCAAGCGCGAGCAACGCAAATAGCGACGACATCTCCGAAAGGATGCAGTCTATTGCGAAAATCACCTTCGAATCGATGAAATCCGACAGCTTGCGCACGATTTTGATTGAAAAACCTGACATATTTGACTTTTGACTTTGACTTTTAAATTTTGACTTTGACCTATTACCCTTCACAATGGCGTGACGCAACAAAATAAGACATCGCGAATCCGGCGTTGAGGATAACCACGGCCACTGCCGCGCCGGTAGCACCGAACAAATACGTCAGCGCAGTGAACAGCACCACCCCTAACAGTGTGACAATCAAGGTGATATTACGCAGAAGTTTCTCCTGTCCGACGAGCAGCAGGTAGTTTACTCCGTAAGCGCTGCTAATGCCGAGAAAGAAGACTGAAACCGCCAGTATCCTAAGCAGCGCGATGGCGGGAAGGAACTCTTCGGAATAGAGCAACTTGATGAGGAACGGGGCCAGCGCAAAGAGCAGAATCGCCAACAAGAGTGAGAAAACGAAATTAATGCGACGGTAACCCGTGTGCTTGTCCAAATGACGCGACAAGAACGGAAAAAATGTCCGATTCAGCACGTCTACACTGTGCTTGCCCGCATTGTGCAAACGACCTGCGGCATCATACAGTCCCGCAGCGGCGGATCCGGAAATTATCCCTAACAGAATGTTCGGCAAATTGACACAGAAACTCATACAAACTTGATTAACAAACAAGTCCTTGCCCGTCTTGAAGCTGTCCACAATCTTCTCCCACGACGGAATATGCAGCCGGCACTTGTATTTCACCGTTATCATGCTGATGGAATAGACCGCCGCCAGCACAAAACCGAACAGGTTGAAAAGAGGATAGAGAATGTAATCTTCGCGTTCTTTTATGAAAAGGAATATTAATACGAGATAAACCACCCTCGAAATCACATTCACGATGGTGATGTGCTCCATTTTCTCCATCCCTTGGAAAAACCACTCGGAAACGTGCATCGAGAAGAAGGCCGTAGCGACGGAAATGAGGATCAGCAACCAAATTTCCCGGAACTGCGGAACGACCAGCACAATACAAGACAACAGCGTGAATGCCAGAATGTAGAGGATAATGCGGGCGCAGAGAATCGTGGAAACAATGTCGGAAACCTTTTCCATGTCCTCGCGGTTTCGGGCGATGTCGCGGGCGCCGATGAAGTCGAAACTGAATTTGACAAACGTCTGGAAAATCAGCGCGATAGCATACGCGACGGCAATCTCGCCGAAATGCTCCACCCCGATAATGGGCGTGACATACGGCAGCACGATGAACGGAATCAGGTACCGCATCGCCTGCAACACCGCCAATGCCGAAAAATTTTTCGTCAGCGTGCGGGCGTTGCTGTCTTTCATCGTTTTATCAGCTGATTTGCCGGACAACAATGCCTAATCACGCTTGAAAATATCCCGCGTATAGACCTTTTCGACCACGTCGTCGAGGCAGGCGTCGTAGCGGTTAGCGATGATGGCCTGCGACTGGCGCTTGAAGTCGTCGAGGTCGTTGACCACCTTCGATCCGAAGAAAGTGCTGCCGTCGGGAAGCGTGGGCTCGTAGATGATAACCCTCGCGCCCTTGGCCTTCACACGCTTCATCACACCCTGGATGCTGCTCTGACGGAAGTTGTCGCTGTTCGACTTCATCGTAAGACGGTAAACGCCAATCACGCACTCCCGCTCGTGTGCGGCATCGTAGTCGCCACGGTTGAAGTAATCGTAATAGCCCGCTTTCTTCAGCACCTGGTCGGCGATGAAATCCTTGCGGGTGCGGTTGCTCTCCACAATGGCCGACATCATATTCTGCGGCACATCGGCATAGTTGGCCAGCAGCTGCTTGGTGTCCTTCGGCAGGCAGTAGCCGCCGTAGCCGAAACTCGGGTTATTGTAGTGCGTGCCGATACGGGGGTCGAGGCAGACACCGTTGATAATGCTCTGGGTGTCAAGGCCTTTCATCTCGGCGTATGTATCCAACTCATTGAAATAGCTGACGCGCAACGCGAGGTAGGTGTTGGCGAAGAGCTTCACAGCCTCGGCCTCTGTGCTGCCCATGAAGAGCACGGGCACGTCCTCCTTGATGGCGCCCTCCTTGATGACGGCCGCGAAGGTGTGCGCCGCCTGCTCTAACGCGGGCTCGTCGTAACCCACAATGATGCGGCTCGGGTAGAGATTGTCGTACAGTGCCTTGCTCTCGCGGAGGAACTCCGGCGCGAAGATGATGTTCGGCACCACGACGTTGAAGGTGCCGTCGGCCATGCGCTCGCGATAGCTGAACTTCTCGCGCACGCTCTGTGTGTAGCCCACGGGAATGGTGCTCTTGATGACCATCGTGGTGTTGGGATTGACCTGCAACACCTTGTTAATCACGTCTTCCACCGCGCTGGTGTCGAAGAAGTTCTTGGTGCTGTCATAGTTCGTCGGGGCGGCGATGACCACAAAGTCGGCGTCGCGGTAGCCTGCCTCCCAGTCGAGGGTGGCGTGGAGGTCCAACGGCTTGTTCGCCAGGTAATCCTCGATGTAATCGTCCTGAATGGGCGACTTCTTATTGTTGACCATCTCCACGCGCTCGGGCACGATGTCCACGGAGGTGACGGTGTGATGCTGCGCGAGCAGCGTTGCGATACTCAGACCGACATAGCCGGTCCCTGCTACGGAAATTTTCATATTTGGGGATTATTTGTACTCTATTGTAATTTCTCTAAAAATGCCGAAGGGATATACGACGTGGCCACGAGCGCGATGCCCTCCACGGAGACGAGCAGCCGGCGGTTGCCCTTCACGCGCTTGATGTAGCCCACGCAGCCCTTGTAGGGGCCTTCGATGACGCGAACGCGCTGTCCTTTCTTGTAGTCGATGCTGTCCACATTGAGGTACTCCAGTCGGTCGTCGTCAGTGGAGGTCACCAGCATGAAGAAGCGCATCTCGTTGTCGTCGATGGGCGACGGCAGCCGGACTCCGTCGGAGACGTGGGTGTAGAGCATCACCTTGCCCGCGAGTTTCCGCTGCCATGCGAGAATTTCCTCGCAAGTACAGCGCACGAAAATCAGCGACGAGATGGCCGGCTGCTTCACCATCTTCACAACGCCGCCTACATTCTTCTCGGTTTTCACCACCGGGAAATAGGTCATCACTCCGTTCTCGCGCATCAGCTCGTCCAATTCAAAAACTTTGTTGAAAAAGACCTTGAACGCGTACCAACGGGGTTGATCGCCGTTTATGCTCTCGACAATTTTCGGTGTGGTATCCTCCATCACATTTCTCATTTCCTATCCATTTGAGCAAAATCCATCATTCCTTCCATAATCAAATATGAAAGCCGCACAAGGGGAGGCTGTCCTATAACAGACTGTTATCCAAATCCTTATGAACCCAAAAGGACAAAAATGGATTTCCCTCAATTTGAATAAAATTCAGGCGCAAAAGTACATAAAATTTTTGAAAGGCAAACAGGTGGAATATGGAGGGCAAACAAACGCACTCTGGATGCGCACGGCCGTGCGCATCTACCGGTAGCGTTCCGCACTCTCGGTGTCACCCATCGCGGTGTAAGCTTCAAACAGGCCCTTCTTAATCTCCTGAATAAGAGCGGACTCGAAGGCGAAGGCTTTGGCCTGCTTGTAGTATTCCACCGCCTTTTCGGGTTGTCCCGACTTCAGGAAAGCACCGGCCAAAGAGGAGAGCAGTGCAGCTGACTGCGGAAAGAGCGTGGTCAGGTCCTCCTCCCGGGCGGTCAACTCCGACCATTTGCCCGACTTGGCAACGGCTTCCGCAAAGGTGCTCCAGAGATCGTAGTCAGTGTCGTCCTCCTTCAATGCCTGCGACAGCTGCGTAACGGCCAAATCATATTGACCGGCCTTCAACGCGTTGAGGCCCTGCGTTTTATATCCGTCACCGTTTCCGGTCGCAACAGGGGTGATGGACAATTTACAATCGGTATCCGGCGGCGACAGCTTCCCTATACGGGCACGTATCTCGGCGGCCTTGTCGGCAGCGCCGTTTTTCTCATAACAAACTGCCAAAGCCGTGAGATATTCCAGGTTGTCGGGCATCTCGCGGCAGATTTTCTCCCACAAGGGAAGCGCTTCCTTGAAACTCTCGGTCCGCACATAGGATTCGGCCAGGGCAACCTGATACCAGATATTGTTCTTATCGAGTTTAACCGCCTGTTTGATAGCGTTTTCAGATTCCACATACTGTTGTTTCCCGGCATACACGCGGGCGAGCATGTAGTACGACGGCGCATGCTTCGGTGCAACGGTGAGGATGCCCGAAAAAGCCTGCTCCGCCTCTTCATATTGCGCGGTGTAGTAGGCCCGCAACCCCGCATTGAAGCGGCTCGTAATCTGCCGTTCCGTCACCGCCTCCTTCGTGTTGGAGGCCGTATGCCGCATCTTCTTCGCAGGTTGCGCGTATACAGACGCACAGACGAGCACAAACGCTATCCAGACAGTCAACTTCTTCATAATCAGTCAAATTATTGTTTTCCGCTGTGGCCGAAACCACCAGCGCCACGCTCCGTGTCCGACAAATCTTCCAATTTCGCGACCTCAACCAGCTCCTCTTGTTGGAACTTGGCGACCACCATTTGGGCGATGCGCTCGCCAGGATTCACCGTGAAGGGCTCGTTGGAAAGGTTCACGAGGATGACCCCGACCTCGCCCCGGTAGTCGGCATCGATGGTGCCGGGACTGTTGAGCACGGTGACGCCGTGTTTAAGCGCCAGTCCGCTGCGGGGACGCACCTGCGCCTCGCAGTCCGTGGGCAGTTCTATGTAGAGCCCCGTCGGGATGAGCTTACGTTCCAGCGGCTGCAACACCACCGGCTCCGAAAGGTCGGCCCGCAGGTCCATGCCCGCCGCATTCGCCGACGCGTACGCCGGCAGCGGATTTCTCGATTTGTTATAAATTCTTATCATAATGTCAAAGTCAAAGGTCAATACACAACCTTCCCTTCCTTCACGGCTTTGTCGTAAAGTTCCTGGACGTATTGGTTGATAAACTGGGTTTTGCGTTGGTTGGAAATGAGCATGCCGGCGGCGGCACGTTCCTCTTTAGTCTCATTCACAGAACGTTGCGAACGGTAGTCAAGAATGACGAGCAGTACGGTCTGGTCACCTACCTCCTTTTCAATCCGGATTTTCTCGCCTTTTCCCGCGGCTTTTTGCGCGTCAATTTCAAACGCCACTTCGTTCTGCAAATCGTCGAGGTAGAGCCAGGCATCGTCGTCAAGCAGGTACTCGATTGTATCGCCCAGCATCGTCACCAACGCCTCTTTTTCCTCCACCCGGCGACTTTCGTCGAAGAGAATCTCCTTCACAGAGGCCAACGCAGCGGAATTGGCGGGCAGCTTGACGTAATTGACCCGCACAATCTCCTTGTCCACGGTGTAGCGGCTGTCGAACGAACGCACAAAATCGGAGATTTCCTGCTCGGTAATCTTGTTGTTTGCCGTATCCCGCATCCAAAGCTTATCGTAGTACCGATTGATCAGCAACGAGTTACGGTATTCCATCATCTCCTTGTCGAAGTTTTTCTCCCGGGGGGAGAGCCTTTTCTCAGCCTCGTGCAAGACCAGCTTCTCTTTCACCCATGCGTCGATGAAGTCGCGCACGAGCGTGAGGCTGTCCTCCTGCGAAAGCCCGACGGGCATCCCCTGACGGACCTCGGAGGCGTAGAGCTTGTACTGGTAGACCTGCGCCACCACGGGGTCACTCTTGCGGTGACAGGCGGCACAGACCAGCAGCAGCAGACATACTATAATGGTGAATCTTCTCACAATTATTTTTTGAGGATGGTTTTGAACACCTCTTCGTCGATTTTCACAGGGTACTTTTGGTGCAACTCGCTGATCCACTGCTTCTCCAACTGATCCTGATAGCGGCTGATGACGATGGCGCGCACCTGATCGAAAGGTTTGTACGGCTGCGCGGTATCGCCGGTCGCAAACTCGCCCTTTATCTGCTCATAAAGTCGTTCGGCACCCACCGTGTCCTTAATGGCCGCGTTCCACACTTTCAGCGCGTTCACCTCGTAAATCAGCAGGCCGTCATACACCTCGTTCACCACGTCACGGTAATCGGGATACTTGTCCATCAAACGGGTGCTCTCGTAACGCAAGATATTGTCACTCACAAAATTGGGGAACACCTGCTCCAAAAAGACAGCCACTGGAACCGAGAGCTGCGCCCCTTGGAAACGGTCGAGATACTTGCCGAAATCGCGGGCGGTCAGCGTCCGGTCGGCAAACGTACACATCGGTTTCAACTTCTCAATGCCGGGCAGGGAGTCAGCCGCCACACGCTTGGTCTGGAAATAGGTGTCCGACATATTCTTCTTGAAGAACTTCATGGCCGCAGCCTTGCCCTTCTCCTCGTAGTTATACTCCACTTTCAACTTCTCGACCAGCGACTCTTTGCTCTTTTTGGAACGAGCATCACGTCCCAAACGGTTCTTAATCAAATACTTGAACTCATCGTTAATTGTCGTGTAAACAACGGAATCGAGGCGCAGAATGTGCCAGCCGATACCGGAAGCCACGGGCTCGGAAATCTCCCCGTCCTTCAGTTTGACGGCGGCGGCAACGTAGTCGCCGGGACGACGGTTCGGCACGAAAGGCTCCATGCGACCACCGTTGTTTTTGGTAATCGGATCGTCAGAGTAGCGGACGGCAAGGGTGTCGAAACTCACACCACTCTTGAACTCCTGCTTGATTTGGGCACATTTCGCCATGATCGCGCTGTGGTCGGCCGTCTTGCTCAGCGCAGAGGTGTCCTTGAGGAAAATCTGCGAGAGATAGATTTTGGCGATTGCCGGAATCTTGTCCTGCACATAGACCAAGTGATAGCCGAACTGCGTGCGCACTGGCATGGAGACCTGTCCAACCGGCGTGTTGTAGGCGGCACACTCGAACGGGTAAACCATCTCCATGACAGAGAAATAGCCCAACTCGCCGTGGTTGCCGTATTTGAAACGACCGTTCTGCGGATTGACGCCGTCCTGCGCCGACTCATCCTCAGAATAACGGATGGCCACTTCGTTGAAATCAAGTCCGCCGAGAATCTCGTCCCGGATTTTCATAATCTTGTGGTACGCCGCCAGCGTGTCCTTCGGGGTCGGGTTCTGCGGAAGGCGAATCAGGATGTGCGAAGCACGGACATGGTAACGGGCACGCTCCATCGCCTCTTCCAAAATCTGGTCACTCACCTCTGTATCAACGAGATACTGCTGCGCGTACTGGCTCTTGTAGGCTTCCCACTCCTTCTGGAAGGCCTTCGCCGTATCCAACTTCAATGCCTTCGCCTCCTGAACTTTCATGCGGTAGTCGCTGTAGAGGCGCAGGTAGTCGCGCAGGTCGGCTTCGGTGGCATCGCTCAACATGCTGTTCTTCTGGTAGGCCTTGATGAAATCGGACTTCGTCACCGACTCCTTGCCCACGGTCATCAACACCGGGTCGGCATTTTGGGCCGTCAAAGTGCTGCAGAACAGGGCGGCCATCATCATCGTCATTAAGAGAATCTTTCTCATAATATCTTCAATATCAAAATGTTATAATATACGATGTTATATTTTTTTCAAACGGCAAATATACAAAAATATAGAGCGGTTGCGCCTAACGCTTATGCAGCGTCAGGATGACCAACTTCGGCCAGGCGCCGAAACGGAACGGCAGGGTGCCGCCGAGGCCCGTGGAGATGTAAAGTTGCTGGTTCCCAGACTGGTACGCCCCTCCCCACTCATCATACATCCAACTGGACGGCGACCATGGTCCTAACTGGAACTGCGCCGCATGCGTGTGCCCGCATAGCGTGAGCGGGATGCGCGTCTTCGGCAGAACCTCCATCTGCCAATGCGACGGATCGTGCGTGAGCAGTATGGTGAACAATGCGCTGTCGCATTTCACTGTGTCATAATCGGTTATGCCTTCCACCGCCTTGCGCAGACTGCCGATTTGCGGAAACGGCGGCTTGCCGGTGTTCTCCACCCCTGCGACGGCAATCGTATCCCCTCCCCTATTCAACAGGGCGTGTTCGTTCATCAGCACCGTCCACCCCATACCGCGCTCTACGTCAGCCACTTTCAGAGCTCCTTCGCGCACATGCGACCAACGACTCGGGTCTCCGTACAGGCAGTAGTCGTGGTTGCCCAAGACCGAAAACACACCGTCGGGGGCGTTCAACTGCGACAACACCGACGTAAACGGGGGCAGCTCGGAGGGGTCGATATTCACCAAGTCGCCGGTGTACATCACCACATCGGGGTGTTCCTCGTTGACACGCCGCACCACCTTCTCCACGAAAGCGGTCTTCGCGCCATACGTGCCCACATGCAGGTCGCTCAAATGCGCGATTCGGTAACCGTCGAACGCCTCGGGAAGGTCGTCAAAATAAAGGTCAACATACTCGGTTTCAAGCTGTTTCCATCCAAAAGTCAGGCTATACAAAGCTATCAATGAAACGACGCAAGCCGTCACCATCCCAACGATATTCGTCACGGAGGCCGCTGTCACGCTCCAAATCCCCAACAGCTTGGCAAGCAGCGAAATGGCCATAAAAACGAGTTTCGGCAGGGCGATGCAGAGCAGCACGACAAGGAAAATCGTGCCGAAAACATTGGAAAAGCCCTTGAAGAACATCACCAGCATGGAGAGCAGGGCTAAAAGGGTCGGCACGAAAAGGAGCACCCGCCACAGCACCGGTGCTGAGCGAAGGAACGCAACGGAGATGTAGATGTCCGGCACGAGGAGGAGGAACAGGGCGATAAAAAGGGCGATAGTCATGTTGTTGATTGGTTATGGGTTATGGGTTATTGAAGGCCCCGCACTGCACGCGCCCCACATTACGCTTCGCTTATGTGGGGTTAATTGCGCTACCGAGCTCTTGCCCCTACCTGGGCTGTTCAAGGAAGCATTTTATTCTATATTCAACATTCAGCATTCAGCATTCAACATTCAGCATTCAACATTCAGCATTCAGCATTCAGCATTCATCATTCAGCATTCATCACTCTTCGCGCGGCTGGTGGTGACGAGGAAGACGCCGAAGATGACCAGGATGAGGGCGACAGGTTTATTCCAAGTGAAGATGTCCTGGCCGACGGCGATGGCGAGGGCGGCCGTAATGAGGGGCTGCAGGTTGCTGTACATGCTGACGGTAGTGGGGCGTAGGCGGCGCAAGGCCACGGGCAGCAGGTAGTAGGCGACAACGGTGGCGAAAACGGCGACAATCCCCATGTTGACGTAAGCCATCGCGGGGGCGGTGCCCATCAGCAGCGGCGAATCCTTTACGGTGGGGATGGCCAACGGAAGGCTAAACACGAAGCTAAAAAGGAACATCCACTTCATCATCGTCACAGGCGAGTATTTCGGGGAGATGGCGCGGGTAATCAGGAGATAAGTGGCGTAAAACAAGATATTTACGAAACAGAGCAACGCTCCGATGTTGCTATAGTGCGCGTCGCCGTGGAGCGAGAAGAGAATCATCATCAACGCACCCGCGATGCCGAAGAAGACACCTAACGCCTTTCGCATGGTAATGGGCTCTTTCAGAAAAACGGCGGCCATGAGCATCACCACCAAGGGCGACATGGCCGAGATCAGCGACACGTAGGTCGGGGAGATGTAGCGCATGGCCTCCGCGAAGGCCCACAGCGTACCATAAAGGGAAACCGCGCCGAGGACGATAATGCCCATGTCGCGTTTCGTGACCTTCTCCTTCGGCGTGAACAACGAGATGAGCCAGAAGCCCGCCGCCCCGACGAGCAGTCGCAGCGCGGTGTAGGCCTCGGGGTTGATGTACTCCGGCACCACCGCTTTCGAGCAGTTGGGATTCACCCCGAAGATGATGTAGACTGCCAGCACCGCGAGGTGCCCTACCCATTTTGACTGTTGACTTTTGACCATTGAGTGTTTGTTGACCCTTGACCCTTGACCTTTGACCTTTGACTGGCCCCACACTGCGCTCCGCTCGTGTGGGTTTATTTGCGCTTCGTGCGCCCCACATTGCGCTTCGCTTATGTGGGGTTAATTGCGCTTCGCGCGTTTTGCCTCTTCGAGGCTGCTTAAGGAGCATATATAATAATGTAGAGACGGGGCATGCCCCGTCTCTACATGTTGGAAAACATTCGGAATTAATTCTTCATCGCGGCGATCTCCTTGACGGCCTGGATGCAGGCGTCGATATCGGCCTCGGTGTTGAAGGCACCGATGCTCAAGCGGACGGTGCCATGGATGTCGAAGGTGCCGAGCTGCTCGTGCACGCGCGGGGCGCACTGCAGGCCCGTGCGGCAGGCGATGTCGTAGTCCACATCGAGCATAGTGCCCACTTCCATGGCCTCGAAACCCTTGATGTTGATGGAGAGCACCGGGTTTTGGTTCTCCACGGAGGTGGCGCAATAGACAATCACGCCGGGCACGTTGATGATGCCGTCGCGGAGACGTTTCCACAAGGCCATCTCCTGGTTGTGGATGTTCTCAATGCCCCTCTCGGTAATCCACTTCACGCCCGCGTGCAGACCGCTGATACCTAACATGTTGATAGTACCGGCCTCCAATCGGTAGGGATACTCGTCGAGGTGATCCTTGACGGCCGACTTCACGCCGGTGCCGCCGAAACGGGTGTGACGCACCTCCACGCCCTCGCGCACGTAGCAACCGCCGATTCCGGTGGGTCCCATCAGGCATTTGTGGCCCGTAAAGGCGTATGCATCAACATTATAGTCAATCATATCCATCTTCACCGCACCTGCACCCTGGCTGCCGTCGACCACGAAGGTGATGCCGTGAGCCTTGCAGACCTTGCCGATCTCCTTGATGGGCTGCACCGTGCCGATGACGTTGGAGCAATGCGTGCAAACCACCATCTTCGTGTTCGGACGGATAGCCGCCTCGAACTGCTCGGGATGTACGTAGCCCGCCTCGTCGAACGGCAGGTAGGTAACTTCGATAATCCCCTCTTTCTCAAAATGATAAAGCGGACGAAGCACGGAGTTGTGCTCCAACATGGTGGTAATCACATGCGTGCCTTTCTCGGCCAGACCCTGGATGAGGATGTTCAGGGAGTCGGTAGCGTTATAGCTGAATGTCAGCCGTTTCTCGTCGGTGCCGCCGTTAAAGAGCTTGGTGAGCATGCGGCGGGTCTCGGTGAGCACCTCGCCAGTCTCGATGCCCGCGTCGTAGCCCGCGCGTCCGGGGCTCACGCCGTGCACACGATAGAAATGATCCATGAACTCGTAAACCTCATTGGGTTTCGGGAAAGATGTCGCTGAATTGTCTAAATAAATCATATCTCTTTTGGTTTGAAATTTCAAAGGCGCAAAAATACATTTTTTTTATATATTTGCCGCTCCCCCGAACAAGGGGCATTTTTTATTATACGATATTGATTTTTAACAAGTTAAGAATGAAAAAGACCGTAATTTTGGCGAGTGTTTTGGCACTCGGTTTTGTTTTTTCAGCGACATCTTCAAGTATGGCAACCCCAGCGAAACCCAAGAAACCCAAGAAAACGACCTCCGGCGTGAGTGCCGGCAACCTCGACCACAACGTGAAGCCCACGGTCGACTTCTACCAGTACGCCTGCGGCGGCTGGATGGCAAGCAACCCGCTCGGCGACGAATACGCCCGCTACGGCAGCTTCGACGTGCTGGCCGAAAACAACCAGGCGCAACTCAAAGAGCTCGTCACCAAGATTGCGGGCCAGAAGAACGCCCCCGGCTCCATCGAGCAGAAAATTGCGGACTTCTACAACACGGCCATGGCCACCGGCGACCTCGAGCGCGGTGGCTGCGATCCCATCAAGCCCGAGCTTAACACCATCAACAGCCTCAAACGCGACGGTCTTTCTGTGCAGCTCGCCCAAATGCTGATGAACGGCCAAACGCCCTTCTTCGCCCTGTTCGGCTCCGCCGACCCCGACAACAGCAGCATGACCATGGCCCACATCTGGCAATCGGGTCTCGGTATCGGCGACCGCGACTATTATTTGGACAAAGACCAGCAGAACATTCGCGACGAGTACGTCAAATTAGTGGCGAAGATGCTCGGCATGTCCGGCTACAGCACCTTAGCCAATTTCAAAGGATATGAGACCGAGATGGCCAACCGCATCTTAGCCTTGGAGACCTTGCTCGCGAAAAACGCCATCGACAAGACCGTGCTGCGCGACCCCTACCAGACCATCCACAAATGCACGCCCGCGGAGTTCCAGCAGCTGATCCCCGCCCTCAACGTGAACCAATACCTGAGAACCCTGAACCTGAAGGTTGACACGCTCAACGTGAGCCAGCCTACTTATATCCAAGGCGTCAGCAACATCCTGGAAGTCACCGACTTCGAGGTTGTGAAGGCCTACCTCGCCTGGAACGTCATCCGCAGCGCCGCAGGCTATCTGAGCGACGAGTTCGTGGACGCTAGCTTCGACTTCTACGGCAAGACCCTTTCAGGTAAAAAGGAGAACCGTCCGCGCTGGAAACGCGTCATCGACAACCTCGACGACTGTCTCGGCGAAGCCGTCGGACAAATGTACGTCAAGAACTACTTCCCGGCCGAGGCCAAGGAGCGCATGACCCAGCTGGTCAAGAACCTGCAATGGGCCCTCGGCGAGCGCATCAAGGCTTCCACCTGGATGACCGACCAGACCAAGAAGAACGCCCTCGACAAGCTGGCCGCCTTCACCGTGAAAATCGGCTATCCCGACAAATGGCGCGACTACAGCGGGCTGACCATCGGCACCGAGAGCTACTACGCCAACGTGATGAACTCCCGTCGCTTCGACATGGCCTACAACCTCAGCAAGATCGGCAAACCCGTCGATCCCACCGAGTGGCAGATGACCCCGCAGACGGTGAACGCCTATTACGATCCCACCACCAACGAGATCTGCTTCCCCGCCGGCATCCTGCAACCGCCGTTCTTCGACATGAACGCGGACGATGCCGCCAACTACGGTGCCATCGGCGTGGTGATCGGCCACGAGATGACCCACGGTTTCGACGACCAAGGCCGCAACTACGACAAGGACGGCAACCTCGCCGACTGGTGGACCGAGCAAGACGCGGAGACCTTCAAGGAGAAAGCGCAACTCATTGTGGATCACTTCAACAGCATCGAAGTCGCCCCCGGTGTGTATGCCAACGGCGAGTTCACCCTCGGTGAGAACATCGCCGACAACGGTGGTCTGAACGTCTCCTACACCGCCTTCCAAAAGGCCAAGAAAGACGGCCAGATCAAAGGCGACATGGACGGTTTCACCCCCGAACAGCGTTTCTTCTTAGCGTATGCCGCTGTCTGGGCCGCCAACATCCGCGAGGCTGAAATCCTGCGCCGCACCAAGAGCGACCCGCACGCCCTTGGCCGCTGGCGCGTCAACGCCACCCTCCGCCACATCGACCCCTTCTACGAGGCCTTCAACATCCAACCCGGCGACCCGATGTACATGGATCCCGCCAAACGCTCGCATATCTGGTAATTGAGACGTAAGACTTGAGACTTAAGACTTTTCCAAGAGGGCTGCAAGCCCGACACGTGTCAACCCAGGGTGAACGCAGTGAGCCCTAGGAGATAGAAGAAAAAAATCAACAAAGGGCTGAAAGCCCGACCTATGTCAACCCAGGGTGAACGCAGTGAGCCCTGGGATATAGAAGAAAAAAATCAACAAAGGGCTGAAAGCCCGACCTATGTCAACCCAGGGTGAACGCAGTGAGCCCTGGGATCATAAAAAGAAAAATATATGGCAAACAACAACAAACTCGCCGTCATCGCATTCGGCGGCAACGCATTACTGAAAAGTAAACAAAGAGGCACCTATCAGGAGCAGATCGAGAACGTTACAGAGACCTGCCGCAACCTGATCCCGCTGATCGAGAACGGCTACAACATCGTCATCGGTCACGGCAACGGTCCGCAAGTGGGCAACGTCATGCTGCAGCACAAGGCCGGCAAGGAGACCTTCCAGGTCGAGGACATGCCGCTGAACTTCTGCGTGGCCGAGACGCAAGGCTCCATCGGCGCGCTCATCGAAGAGGGTCTGCGCCACATCTTCGCCGAGAAAGGCTGGGAGAAGGACACCGTCACGCTGCTCACGCACGTGGAGGTCGACGCCAACGACCCGCTCTTCCAGAACCCCACCAAGCCCGTCGGTCCGTACGTCTCCCGCGAGGAGGCCGACCAGTACCACGAGGAGACCGGCGACATCTACCGTGAGGATCCGAAGGGCAACGGCTGGCGCAAGGTGGTGGCCTCCCCGAAGCCCATCCGCATCCAGAACATCAAGCTGGTGAAGCAGTTGGCCGAGCAGGGCATCATCGTCATCACCGTCGGCGGCGGCGGCATCCCCGTGGCCATGCAGGACGGCTATCTGAAGGGCGTGCAGGCGGTTATCGACAAGGACTTAGCCTCCGCCATCACCGCCATCGAAATCGGCGCCGACGAGTTCTACATCCTCACCGACGTGCCGAAAGTCTACATCAACTTCCGCAAACCCGACGAAAAGGCGTTGGACACCATCACGGTGAGCGAAGCCAAGAAGTACTTGGAGGAGAAGCACTTCACCGAGGGCTCCATGGCCCCGAAGGTTCGCGCTGCCATCCAATACGTTGAGAAGAGCGGCAAGACCTGCATCATCACCGAGGCCGGCAAGCTCCACGACCCGAACTGCGGCACCCGAATCATCGCGGGATAACATTCCCTTGCGGTTCACCGCAGACACGAAATAAAAAACGCACGGTTGACAGAACCGTGCGTTTTTTTATATGATTATACAGGCAATCTGCCATATTGTGGGTACGAAATCGAAATAATAGACCGGCGCGCCCCAGCGGTCTTTCTGACGAAGGGTCTGTCCGTCAAGGTAGTAGAGCGGAGTTCCCCAACGGTCCTTTTGGCGGATGGTCTGTCCGTCGAAGTAGAGAAGCGGCTCTCCCCAGCGGTCCTTCTGCCGCACCGTCTGTCCGTCAATGTAGATCAGCGGTTGTCCCCACCGGTCCTTCTGCCGAACCTGTCGTGAATCGGCGTCGTACCATAGCAGCTGTTCCCCCCATCGGTCTTTCTGCCGGATAGTATTCTCCTGCATATAGTACAGTTTCGCGCCCCACCGGTCCTTCTGATAGACGGTTTGGGCGTGGACTGCGACAGCGAAAAGCGTGACGACAGCCAGGATGATGGATATTCGGTTCTTCATGTTTCTATATAACTACTGTTATTTGAACGTTTGTAGTAGGAGTGTCGCCATTCCTGGCGACCTTTGTGCGGCAGGGATGCCGCACCTCCTAAACGCGGCAAAGATACATTTTTGGGCGATAACTTTTACGGAGCACATGGATTTTGGCGGGCGGTGGTGCAACCAATCACCCATTCAGCTTCCACACCGTTTTGCCGATGCGGGAGATTTCCTTACGTAACGTTTTGGGAGACAGCACCTCAGCGGTGATGCCGAGCGAGAGCAGCTCCTGGATGAAGTCGAAAGTGGGACGGAGGAAGTAGGTGAAGATGGAATATTCTTCCGTGCGCTCGACCTCCTCTTGCGACGGGTGCAACGGCAGCGTGCGCAGGTATTTCGACTGGAAAGCGTCCACTTTCAGCTTGATCATCTGCGGTTCTTCTTCGGTGATCATCACCCCGAAGCAGGTCCAGAAGAACTGTTCGGCGTTGAAGTTCTCAGGTAACGTGAAGCTCTCAAACTCAATGTCAATATCCTGCATTCTGTCCAGTGCATAGACTTTCAGCGGGCTGTCGCCATACTTGCCCAAGAGGTACCAGCGGCGTTTGAACACCTTCAGCGCGTAGGGTTCCACATGGTAGAAGTTCGACACGTAGTCATCCTCCACCCAAAACGGTTTATAACTGAATGTCAGCATCTTGCCATCGCGCATCGCCTCCAAAACCGTGGGCAGGAACTCCTTGCCGGAGGGAATCTCCTCCAGGAGGATGCGGTCCTTCAGCATGCTGCTCTCCTCCAGTTGGCTGTTGAGCGAAAGCGCATCCAAAAGCCATCCTTTGAAGCCGGAACTGTCTTTGAGGTCGCCACTGTTGGCGATATAATAGGCATTGGTGTTCTTGTGACAGGCAATCTCGATACCGAACAGCTCGCGCACCGCCGCCACATGGTTATGGAACGAGCGTCTCGGGTACTCCTCCCCGCCGGAGAGGCGGTCGTTCCGCTCCCATTTGGCGGAGATCTCTTTCAGGGTAATTCCCGACCATCCCGCCGTGTTAATCGTGTCTATCAGCCAGATATACTTTCTTATAAGGTCTTTTGTCATCGTCTGTGGATTCAAAATTCAACGCGGCAAAGATAGTCAATTGGTATGAAAGTTGGTGGCACAGTAAAAAAATAGCATTGCCAAAATTTTTCACTCCAAATTTCGCACTGTGCTATGGAATGGCACAGTGGTGGTTTATTTTTGCAGCGTCAAAATTAATGGAATTATGAAAAAAGAAAGCAACATGATCCAAACCCTGAGCTTCCTCGCCGTACAAATGGAAGACTCTGAAACGCAATTGATTAACGCCATTGCACCGGGTACACTGCCGGAATACGAGCGCCCAAGACGACGCAACGGGAAAAGAGAACCATTGGAGCCGGAAGAGCCTCGTTACAAATCCGAAATAGTGGAACAAGCGGTGAAGGAAAACCAATTATTAGCCGAATTTTTAGATGTCACGCCGTTACAGGCAACCATCTTCGTGGCGGGATTCGCCCAAAATGTTGAGCGCAACGACTTCGACAAAGACAACATCAGTTCGTTCTTCGGCATCAAAAGCATGGAATTTCTGATGATGAGAAACGACTTTGAAGAACTGGTTCGCAAACGCATCTTTTTGGACGAAAAGACACATCAGTTCAGTGATAGAAACAACTATATTATTAATCCGCAGGTGAAAGAGGCTATTTTTGATGGCAAAAAGTTGGATTTGAAAACGCTTGAAGCATCTGATATTGACCGTTACCAGTTTGTGAATGCGGTTTCGAACCTCATCGAAAGCCGGGAAAATGAAAAAGTGTCCAGTTTTCGCCTTTTCAGACAAATAGAGCCTTTGGAGAACCAGCACAAAAATCTCACTTTCTTGAAAAACTTCCTCAAATTGAATTTTGACGTAGAGGTGCGCACACTTTTCTACGAAATCTGCGACGATTTCGTCACCACACGCGATCGTGAAAGCGACATAGAGTGTACCTTGAAAGACATCTATAAAGAGACGTACCAGAGAATGGATGTGGCCAGAGAGCTCAAAGATGGAGAGCATGAACTTCAAAAAGCCGGACTCATTGAGGTGACCCAAGACAGCATGTTTTCTGATGCCTCCATCGTACTCACCGACAAAGGCAAACAGCTGTTTTTGGAAGAGGATTACGATCTTTTCAGCACCAACAGTCGCAGTCAAAGCTTGATCTATCCCGACAAAATCGCCGAAAAGCCCCTGTTTTACGACAAAGAACTGTCCAAACAGTTAGAACTCTTCAAGGAGAACCTTGCCGATGAAAAATTCTCGGAGCTGCAGCAGCGGTTGGAGAAACAGGCATTACCCAAAGGTGTTGCCGCCTTGTTCCATGGTCTGCCTGGCACCGGAAAGACCGAAACGGCGATGCAGATTGCACGCGCCACGGGTCGGGCGGTATGCCATGTGGATATTAGCTCAACAAAAACTTGCTGGTACGGCGAGAGCCAGAAACTCGTGAAGGGCATCTTCACCAACTACCGGAGACTCTGCGAAAAGGAGAAGCAGAAGCCCATCCTGCTCTTCAACGAGGCCGACGCGCTGTTGAGCAGCCGTCAGAACATCAACAACACCAGCGGTTCCAGCAGTGTAGCGCAGACCGAGAACGCCATCCAAAATATCATTTTGGAGGAGATGGAGAAGCTCGACGGCATCCTCATCGCCACCACCAACCTCACCGAAAATCTCGACAGTGCTTTCGCTCGCCGTTTCCTCTTCAAAATCAAGTTCGGACAGCCGACCGAGGAGGCCAAGCAGGGCATCTGGAAAAGCAAACTATCCTGGCTTACCGACGAGGACTGCCGTCAGTTGGCCGCCCACCACAATTTCTCTGGCGGCGAAATTGACAACATTGTCCGCAAGGTGGTGATGGAGGAGGTGCTCCACGGCACCCGCCCTACTTTGGCGGAGATTGAGGAACTTTGTCGGCACGAGAAGATCGGGGATGGGGGTAAAGGGAGTAGTATTGGGTTTCAGGCGTAGAGACGCGGCGCGCCGCGTCTCTACGGTGCCACGAACTGGCATAACTATAGGCTATCTTTGCCATAAAAATTATCAATTATTTATTCACAAAAAACAATCAAAAAAATGGAAAAACAAGACTTGGCAAGCGCATTGCTAAAAAAACAAATCCGTAAAGAAGCTTGGGATAACATTTCCCGCAATTATCCACTCACTGAAAACATGATGTTGAATTTCAGCGATGAACTCAACAGAGAAGAAATTTCAAAGAATTCAAGTATCAATTGGGACGCTGCCATGATACGCAGATTGAGATACTTGATTGACTGGGGAGTGTTCTCAGCAAATGCAACAGAAGAAATTCTCACCGAAGAAACACTTGAAATGTTCAAAGACCGCTGGGATTGGTCCGAACTTTCAGGAAACAGTAACCTTGCGCTCACTTACGAGCTCATTGACAAATACATTGACCGTTGGGATTGGGAAAAACTTATAAACGGTTCTAGCCGTCGTTTCCGAAACACTCGTCATGATAAAAAAACTGCGGTTCTCAATATGGCATTTTTCGAACGCTATCAGCAATACATTCCTGTTGAAGATTAAGAAAATTCCAGTTTGTGGTCTTGCATTGTTGATGAGGAAGAAGAAGAGATAAAGAAGGAATTGGTCACGGGAGGAATGAAATAAGAAGACACTCTGCTAAATGTGTAGGCGGGAAGACATACGTTTTTGTACCCAAGTAGTTACACATCCGAGGCGTGATTGTCTCACGCTTCGGATTTCTCTTTGAGGTAATATGATGGAAACGGGAAAAGTTGTAACTTTGCGGCATCGTTTTTCTGCGGATGATGTTTACGGACTTCGCATCTTTCGTGAAAGCGACGTAAAGAGTGAATAATTAGAAGTCCACGTTAATATGAAAAAAGAAGTATTATGAAACTGTATGCTAAACCAGATACCATTGAGCTCCCTGATGGCTCGCTGCAAATCAACGTATCAGCAATAACGCCGAAGTATATTGACAAACAGATAAGGATATTATCGGTCTTTAGTAGAATTTGCGAAAATGATTTTGAAGCTATGTTAGCCGATATCAGGAAATCCGCTTCTACGGAGGAAGCTATTGCAAACATCTGCAACCATTTCAAACTTACTAAAGAACAAGGGAGGGGCTTAGTCAATATGACCCTTGATGACATTATGCAATATGGCAACAAGGAAAAGAGTAAGGCTGAGATTGTGTGGTTGAAGAAACTGAAGAAGCTGCTTTCCGAGTAAGGGAATCAATAAAAACTCCATTTGGAACATAATATATGAAACGTCAAATGTAAGGTAGTTAAATGGCATCCGGCTAGAAAAGGGAATGTCTGTTGAAGTTGCCTACAATTCATTCAGTTCCCCTGAAGGCACCCATCAGGGCAAAGCCTTAATACAAAATGCTTTTATGCTCAAATATGGTGTTGGCCTACAGAAGGCCTGCGCTTTTAATTCCGGGAAATTTGATATTCAACGAATCAATTAAATTATAGTTATGAATAGTTTTTACGAAAAAGAGACGGCATTACTTGAGCGTTGGTGTAATTCGTCAGCATATTCAAAAGAAGATCGTGACAACTTCTGTTATGATGGCCTTATCTATCGTCGAGCCCCTAATTGCAAAGATGAGGATTTTACAGAAGTCAGAAAATGGGAACATGCAAAAAGAAAAGTCTTGTTTTTATTGAAAGATACCAATGATTTTCCAAATGATGATGGTGATTACAGATGGTCGTATTTTTATGATACAGAAGAGCTCCGAACCTATAAAACATTTGTCGTGTTATTAAAGTGGTTGTGGGCTTTAAATGAGGTAACACCTGAGAATCTCCCTAAATTTAAAAATAAAACACGAGAGGAATACATATCTGTTGCGCAAAAATATCCTATGGCAATCGTGAACGTTAAAAAAATTGTTGGTGGGCCTTCTGTTCAAAATAGCACATTATGGGATTACTATAAAAAAGATAAAAAATTCATAAAAGAACAAATATGTGATTTCCTGAAACCAAACATCATTGTATGTGGAGGTGGTAGCGGGACCATTCTAAACATGGCCAAAGATATATATTCAGAGTATGAGTTTGAAAAATGCAACGATTGGTGCTACTATTGCAAACAAAACGACTTGTTGTTAATAGACAACTATCATCCTGCATATCGATATCGTGATGACGAAGCGATGATAAGGTCGGTTTTCGATTTCTATAAGAAAAAAGGGAAATAAATATTCTTATATAATGATTGAGTACATTGCAGACAAGGAACACTACACAAAAGTGCTGACGCTTTGTGAGAACGTTAAGCACACCCTCTGGATCGGCACCGCCGACATCAAGGATCTTTACGTGGAGGTGGGCAAGGAGAAAAAGTCGTTTCTCGCGCTTATCGCCCAGCTAATCAAGCGTGGTGTTGAGGTTCGCCTTATTCATGCGAAAGAACCAGGTCCGAATTTCAGAGAAGATTTCGACAAGCATCCTGTGCTTTTCGACCGACTGGAACGGGTGCTCTGTTCCCGTGTCCATTTCAAGATGCTAATCTTCGACAGCAGCGCGGTCTATCTCGGAAGTGCGAACCTTACGGGTGCGGGTATCGGCATGAAATCCGACGGCAAGCGAAACTTCGAGGCGGGCATCCTCACCGACGACCCCGAAATCGTGGAGCAGGCGATGAACCAGTTCGACGACGTATGGATCGGCAAGCACTGCAAGGCCTGCAAACGGCGGGAATTCTGTGCGGATCCGATAGTGTGATCTGCGGTCACGGTGCGCCATCCACTGGCACACCCCTGCCCTATCTTTGCCGGCTCAACATTATCAAACAATTGTTATCTTTGCACAAATTCCTATTCAAAAATGAAAACCATTCCCAATCACAACGCTAAAATCTTCACGGACAACATAGAGGAGTTGGCGCTTGAACAAATTCAGCGCCTGCTTTCGGTCAAGGTGTTCGCCGACTGCAAAATCCGTATTATGCCCGATGTGCATGCTGGCGCGGGCTGTGTGATCGGCTTCACGGGCAACTTGGGTGACAAGGTAATCCCCAACATTGTGGGCGTTGACATCGGCTGCGGTATCCTCGTGCAACCGCTCGATGTGCCGGAATCAATTGACTTCCACGCGCTCAACACATTCATCCTGAAGGCTATACCGTCGGGGCGCGACTTCCGCAGTGACCAATACCTGCCGCTGCCCCACAAGTATATGGAGGTCTATTCCGAAGCCAAAGCCATTATTCGTGAGATGCACTGCTACCGGCTTCTCAAGGAGAGCAAGCGGTTGGACAAGTCCATTGGCTCCTTGGGCGGTGGCAACCATTTCATTGAGCTCGACCGCGACGAACAGGGGATATGGTATTTGGTGATTCACACGGGAAGCCGCAACTTGGGCAAACAGGTGGCCGACCTGTACCAAAAAGAGGCACGGAAACTGCTCTCGGGGTTGGACAAGGTGATGGAACAACAAAAACGAATCATAGAGGAATACAAAAGCCAGGGCAGGAGAAAGGAGATACAGGCCGCTATTGCCAAACTGCATTCCGATTTCAAGATGCAGTCCCCGCCCGTGCCGCCCGACCTCTGTTATTTAGAGGGCGAGCCACGCAACGAGTACCTGCACGACATGCGGCTTTGCCAGCGTTGGGCGCGCCTCAACCGCAGGCTGATTGCCGACCTGATTACAGACTTCCTTGAGGAAAACCATTTCGCACGCGGAGTTTCTGACGGTGCTTTTGAAAGCGTGCACAACTATATCAGTGACGACAACTTGATTCGTAAAGGTGCCATCTCGGCCCAAACAGGCGAACGGTGCATCATTCCGCTCAACATGCGCGACGGCTCGCTCATCTGCATCGGCAAAGGCAACGCTGACTGGAACTGCTCTGCACCACACGGGGCAGGGCGTGTGATGAGTCGGGCGAAAGC
>Ga0310696_10002171_pt1 | contig 26506 bp, 17 predicted proteins | sample AusTroGonzalo_MG_4_FD_203885 | JGI IMG/M metagenome (GOLD analysis project Ga0310696, IMG submission 203885) | Bovine rumen microbial communities from tropical cattle in Woodstock, Queensland, Australia - Gonzalo_02 (v2) (version 2) | ecosystem: Host-associated > Mammals > Digestive system >...
AAGTCCAACATTCATTCCTGATTCAGCTTCTGGGAATTGTTTGTGGAACATTTCGATTCCAGTAACAACTGTCTTAAGTGGATCAGCTCCAAGTCCTAATAATTCAAGTTCGTCGTTCATCTTAACAATTCATCTTTCAATTCTACCTGTTGCAACAGTTCCTCTACCTTTAATAGAGAATACATCTTCAACTGGCATCAAGAAAGGTTTGTCATTATCTCTTTCAGGAACTGGGATATAGCTATCAAGAGCATCTAATAACTCCCAAATACATTTAGCAGCACCTTCTGCATCTGTTGGATTTTCAACAGCTTTCAAAGCAGATCCTCTAACGATTGGACAATCTTTGTCGAATCCATTAGCTGCTAACAAATCTCTGATTTCCTCTTCTACTAGATCCAACATGTCAGGATCATCAACCATATCACATTTGTTAAGGAAAACTAAGATTTTTGGAACGTTAACCTGTTTAGCCAAAAGAACATGTTCTCTTGTCTGAGGCATAGGTCCATCTGTTCCTGCTACAACAAGAATAGCTCCATCCATCTGAGCAGCTCCAACGATCATGTTCTTTACATAATCGGCGTGACCTGGACAATCGATATGAGCATAGTGTCTAGTTTCAGTTTCATATTCTACGTGTCTAGTAGCGATAGTTATTCATCTTGCCTTTTCTTCTGGTGCATTATCGATTTGATCATAAGCAGTTGCTTGAGCAAATCCTTTGGTTGCACAAACCGTTGTAATAGCTGCTGTTAATGTTGTCTTTCAGTGATCAACGTGACCAATTGTACCAACATTAACGTGTGGTTTAGTTGCCATACTCATTAAAATTAATAGTTAAAAATACGTACTTAAACTTATATGAATCTCCTCGCGAAATGCAAGCGATTTTTGAATTGACTATTTCAGAGCCAAAAAAAATCTGATTTCCTCGCCCTTCTTGGTCTCAATGCCAAGAAATCACGGAGAGAAATCTTGCTAGAGATAGCTAATTCTCTACAACTAAGAATCGTTTTACCTCCAAGCAACCATAAAGGAAACACATATAGATTCGGGGATGCGGGACTCGAACTCGCGACCTCTTGGTCCCAAACCAAGCGCTCTAGCCATCTGAGCTAATCCCCGATTTCGTTTTTATTTTCACATGCAAGTATTCTTATAATAATTCACTATCTAAAATCAAGAGCTTTTTTATACTAGAAAGATATCTATAATAAAACAATGAAAAAGTTGCATAATTTCACATTCTGATTATAATTTAATGTAATACGTAAAATATTTTACATTCAATCACTCAAACAGATGACATACCAATGAAAGGAAAGTTCATTTATACCAAGCCAACAAGAAGTTTGATATGCATTAAAAAATACACTAAATTTTTGAGACAAAGAAACCAGAGATAAATTAACCGAAATAAAGAAAGACATAATAAAAGAATGTATAACTACTATGAAGAAAGGATGTCCTAAAATCGATGATAAAATGCAAGAAAGAATTGAATCTTATCTGCTAAACGATTGATCTATCGAAGATATCTATCAAGATATATTCAGATTAGTATTATTATCCATTAGTCTTCCCAAATCTATAACAGAAAAACTAATAAAAATAAAAGGAGAAATTTCTTCACTTACAGAATTACCAACACCCGAAAATCTATCATCTCTAAAATCTGAAGTAATAGGATTAAGTTCAGTAGAAAACATATGAGATGAAATACAAGACAATACGGAATGAAATATATGACATAGCGAAATACCACAGAATTCACCAGAAATAAGCGAACAAGAGAATCAATTCGTAAAATTGGTATATGAAAGAGCTTCAAAACAAATCTGAAAGCCTTATACTCGATGATGAAAATCTCCTGATACATGATTTGACTGCTCTGGACTATGGTATCGGGCATTTAGAGAAGAATGAATCAAATTTTCAAGCCGTCTAAATGCACATAACTTTTCTGATGCTGATGTTGATATAACAAAAGATCAAGTACAATTATGAGATTTTATGTTTTGGGATCAAAAACCTTGAAAAAAGAAACATGATTCGATTTACCATATAGAAATGGTTATATCTAAACCATACATTAAAAACTGAAAAACATATGTAAGAACGTTATGATCATCAACTGATGCAAAAGATGATCGTGGAAATTATGTAGGTAAATGAGTACAAATTAGAGAAAGAGAGATGAAAGATTATCGTCACTATGGAAGACCTACATATTACTATCAATTAGCACAACATCAACAAACATGATCAAGTGAAATTCTTGTAGCGTGAAGTAATAAACCTTCACAAGATTTAGAAAATCATGTTTTATCAGCATAGATATATTTTCAAAATTAAAAAAAAACACCACAGATGTGATGACTTTTTTATTATTATCTTAATGGTGCCAAGGGGCAGAATCGGACTGCCGACACAGAGATTTTCAGTCTCCTGCTCTACCACTGAGCTACCTTGGCATATGGTGGGCGTGGATGGACTCGAACCATCGACCTCACCCTTATCAGAGGTGCGCTCTAACCAGCTGAGCTACACACCCATATGCAAAAAACTCATTTGCAAGAATCTTTATACAAATTCAGACTATAAAATCAAGACCTTTTCAAAAAAATCAATTTACACACAATTCTATCTTGCTTTTTAACTACATTTCACTACACAAAAATTATATAATTTATATCAATGAGACAAATGGATATAGCTTTGTGTATAATATGAATTATTCTATGTTTAATAGCCGTAATTGGTTCTATTTTGCCATGACTACCATGACCTCAACTATGATACATAGCTATATTATTAGCTCAATTTTTTATGGATAAACCATTTTCTCGATGATTTATTATTGCATGGTGAATTCTAATGATTTTACTCATAATCGCAGATTATTATCTACCAATACTATGAACTCAAAAATTCTGATGAACTAAACGATGAAATCGAGGATGTGTAGCATGAATAATCATTTGAGTATTTGCCTGACCAATTGGATTGATTCTATGACCATTCTGATGAGCCCTAATATGAGAATATTTACACAAAAAAAACATCCAATCATCAATCAAACCAGCATTTTGAGCTTTCTTATGATTCTCATCCTGAGTCTTATTGAAATTGATAGTCAGTATAATATTATTAATATATTTTTGTATCGGCTGTTATAATCATTTCTTTGTTACTTTAGATTCTTTTCCTACCATAGAAAATGAACTTACTTCACTATTATAAAATATGAAAAATTTTTCCCATAATATTAATCTGACTTTTTTCATTTTTTATAAATTTGAATATTAGTGAATCATACTACTTTTGACTAAAATCATCAGACAATACACCAGAAAATATCGAAGCCATTGAAAAATCACAAAACGTTAAACTACCTATAGTATCATTCATATTCGATCCTCGAGATGGAAGTGATGTACTAAATTCTATCGATAGAATCGTCGAAGTATTATGAACTGATAGAATATATCATTTCACAATTTCTCCTGATATGTACTCAGCAAATGATGTAACTGAATGAAAATTTGATACCCAATATATCGCATTTTTTGAAAAAATAAAAGAAAAAAATCTGCATGTTATTTTCCGTACTATGCATGAAATGAATGGATGACGATATCCACGAGCAAGCAATCCAGAAAGTTTCAAGAATGCCTGGATTCACGTATGGATGCTATCTAGAGTCATATGACTAAACGAAGAAAATATTTTGTTTGACTTTTCTGTCAATCATCGAGATATGCCAACGAAATGAATTCCATCTCAATCTGCTAGCTTAATTCAATGTAATCTCAAGAAAAAAGACTGTTATCATTTTGAAGATTATTATCCATGAGATGAATACGTAGATATAGTTTGATTTACATTTTATAATCGATGAAAAGCTGTATGAAATCGCCAATGGTTAACTCCAATTCAGATTCTCTATGATAAGAATCGAAATACATACGAACGTATAAAAGCTCTAAATAAGCCAATAATAATAGACGAAGTAGCCACAACAAGTGTACGATATTCATGAGATTATAATTACTACAAATCTAGAAGTGAATATTTAAATCACGATGAACGCAAAGATAACTGGATATTTCAATTACGAGAGTTCTTAATAAATCGTCCAGAAATAGTTGCAGCTATATATTTCAATACTGATTACACTCACGGACTTCAATTACAAATAACGTGAGAAGCCGATTGGGCCATAGTAAATCTTGCAGACAATAAAGTTTACTGATGATTCCATGAATTAGAAATATTTGCTGAAAAAGAATTAGACAATATTCTAAATTCACTATTTCATTTAAGCAAATTCTCCATCGAATGAGAAAATGTTTTCATTCCATATAAATGTGATAAAGATTTTTCTGCGATTTCATCTATGATTGAAACAAAAGCCAAAACTACTGAAGAAAAAATTATGTTAATTAACAAATTGCAAAAAGCCTGATTCGGATCTGATTGTATCGATAAATCTTTATATGCTTTAGCAAAAGTTTATATCAATCAACAACCAACGCTATAAAAATCTCTTTTTTTCCTTTCCGATTTTTTTATACATAAGTATAATTTTATATTATATGCAATTATAGCATGCAAAAAGATATTCTTTTTTTCTGAGTACAGTGATGTGGAAAATGAACACAAGCAAACATTTTTTTACAGAATAATCCGAACTACAAATACTTCGAGGCTTGAAATATTTTTAGAGCCTTGAGTTCAAATAAAAATATATTTTCAGACTATGTTTCATCCCGTATTCAAGCAGGATTATTAGTTGAAGATAAATTAGTATTCTGACTGTTTGACTGTGGAAGCAATTTATTAAATGAATGAGAATATATGCTTCTAGATGGATTTCCCCGCAATCTAGATCAAAAAGACTACTTCACACAACAATGGAAAAATAAATGAAGAGATTATATCTGTGTAAATTTTGATTTATCTCGCGAAAAAGCTATAGAAAGAATCAAAAAGAGAGCTATTGAACAGGGACGTATAGATGATGCCAATGAGGAAACTATCAATAAAAGATTAGAAACTTTCTATGATGAAACATTACCCGTAATCAAATCTTTCGAATCTGAATGAAAAGTAATTACAATCAACGCAGATCAAAGTATTGAAGAAATATATGATGGATTAAATTTAAAACTAAATTTATTCTAAATGAAGAAATACGTAATAGTGATATTAAGTGTAATGTCGATGCCTATTACGTTTTTTTCTTTTGCACAAAATCAAAAAATCTGAATAAAAATTTCTATGCACCCAAAACTTAATTTATCATCTTTTCTCCCCCAAATAGATTATTCCAACCTACCTGACGATAACATCCAGAAATTCGTTGGAGTAAACAAACCTTTTAATAACGTGAGTTATGAACCTACAGATTTAGTTCCATTACAATGACGCTCACACATTTCTGCACAAGCTAAACATATTTTCAGAAAAGAAGCAGCAGACAATCTAGAAAAAATGGCTAATGCTTTTTATAATGAGTTTTGAACGAATATTGTAATTGCAAGCGCATACAGAAGTTATAACTATCAAAAGAATTCAATATCAGAAAGTTGTAAAAAAAGCGGACGATGTGCTAGAGAATGAGAATCCGAACATCAACTTTGACTAGCTGTTGATTTATGGGAAACCACAAACGAACAAAAATTTCTATCAAAATACCAAAAATATTACGACTGGCTACACAACAATGCACATTTATACTGATTCCATCAAAGTTATCAGAATTGAAGAGAATTTGATGGATATTATATAGAACCACGACATTGGAGATATTTAGGTACCTGATTAGCTACTAAATTACACGAAAAAAATATTACATTCACTCAATATGTAACTCTCATACAAACAACTTATAAATAAACTATTCTATATGGAAAGTATAACAATTTTCCAAAGCCAACATACCAGAAATCTGATTTACTTCATCTAAAGTCAGATTTTTATATTTTGCTAAAGTTTCTTCTAGAGAATCAATCTCTCCAAATCATATATATTGTCATCACAGAAAATCAGCCATCTCATCAGAAGTTTCTATTCACATTTGAATATTTCACTGTAAATAACCAATCGTTTTTTCAAATTCTTTCTGAGTTATTCAATTTTTAGCAATATTTTCAATTTCTTCTCTAATTCTCCTTAATCCAAAATCAAATCTATTTTTATCCATTCCTGCCTTTATCATAAATTTTCAAAAATTTGGACCAGCATAGTGATATCCAGAAATATAATAACATAAACCTTCCTTCGTCCTAACATTTTGAAATAAACGAGAAGACATATTTCATCATAAAACTGTTCCTAAAACTCTTGCAGCAAACCTTTTATCATCAAATCAAGTAAATCATGATGCAGAGATGATTAAATGATTCTGCTCTGTTCATTTTTTGAAAAATGATTCATGTGTACTTGGAAGAACATTGGGGAAAACTGGAACTGAAATACTCCTTTTTTCACCCATTCATCCAAAGTGTTTAGCAATCAGTTTTTTTATTTCTTCTTTTTCTGCTCATTTACCAGCTACCACAATTATCAAATTATCTTTTGTATATAATGAATCTTTATATTTATGTAAATCTTGAGATGTGAAAGAATTAACTGTTTTTTCAGTTCAAATTACCGGACGTCCAAAACTATTATCTCACAAATACCATTGATTCCATTTTTGATAAACTAACCTCATCGGATTATCATCTCTCATTTTCATCTCTTGTGTAATTACTCACTTCTCTTTTTCCAATTCCTTTTCATCAAATTTTGCGTTCATTAGCATATCTGCCAACACATCTATAGCCTTTTCTACAAACTCTGGAGCACATTTCACATAATATTCAACTATATCACTACTTGTAGATGCATTATACTCTGCTCATATAGAATCTAAAGTTTCTGACACATCTTTCTGAGTTTTGTAACGATCTCATCACTTAAAAAACATGTGTTCTAAACAATGAGCGATTCCACCTTGTTCAAGGGTTTCATTCTCACTTCATGCTTTACACATAATCTGAACAGTTATTGAATGAATATCATTCATAGGTGCAAATATACAATCAATTCAAGCAATTTTTTCTATAGTATAATCCATAATAACACAAGGAAATATAAATCTGAACAAACTACGGAAGGTCAGGGATTCGAACCCTGGTTACACAGAGTGCAAACACGTACTCCAAACGTGCGCCTTCAACCGCTCGGCCAACCTTCCATCCGAGCCAGAATAATAATTATTTACATAAATACAATCTATTTTATTAATATCATCTTGTATTATTCCACCGAAATCTTAATCATAAACAATATTTTATTTTCATCGAATGATATGATTTCCAAAAACAACATTAAAGAATCAATTATCACATACTCCATCATCACTATAAATATCATAATTTTTATCATAGAAACTTTAGCCTGAGGTAGTACTGATACGGCAGTCGCTTTTAATTTTGGAGCACACTATACACCAATCATAATTTACCAACCTCGAAGACTATTTACTTCAATGTTTCTCCATTTTGGTATAATCCATTTAGCAATGAATATGCTTGCACTAAATAATCTTTGACCCGTCATCGAACAAATATTTTGAAAACGAAAATATTTACTGATTTATCTTTTCAGTGGATTAGCTGGAAACTTAACAGTTTTTTGAGTTGAATTTATCACTGGAAATTATAGTTTAAGTGCCTGAGCTAGTGGAGCAATTTTCTGAATATTGTGAGCTTATTTAGCTATAAGTCTTACATTATCCGATAAATTAGGATGAAAATTTGATAGTAAACAAGTTATTTCAACAATAATTTATGCATTAGCTCCAGGATTTTTCATTGAATGAATATCCATGTCCGCCCACGTGTGATGACTGATATGATGATTCATCATTTCCTACATTTTAATAATTATTACCAAAAGAAAGATAAAAACCCAATCTTACGATACTTGAAAATAACATAAATTTACATATCATTTTATCGTTTAATTTATTTAACCATTTATTTATGGACTTCTCAATTCTACTGAATAAAAAAATCTGAATTCTTTGATATGGTAAAGAATGAAAATCAACTTTGAATTTTCTACTACGCCATGATGTAGAGCCTTCAAATATTACAGTTTTAGATTGAAAATCTGTAGATAATCTCCCAGACTGAATCCAATCTCAAACATGAGAAAATTATCTAAAAAATTTGAATGATTTTGACTTAATTTTCAAATCTGCATGAATTCCTTACTATCCAGAAATACAAGCAGTTCAAGATAAAACTTTCACTCAAGTTCAGTTTTTCTTTGACCATTATGAATGAAAAGTCATCGCATTGACTGCTTCGAAATGAAAAACTACTATGACTGCCTTGACTAATCATTTACTCCAAACTGCATGATACGATACAAAATTAGTTGGAAATATCGGGACAGCTGTACTTGATGAGATAGATTTTGAAACTAAACACGATTTCGTAGTTATCGAGCTATCTAGTTTTATGCTAGAAACTCTGAAAAAGAAGAATTTTTGCTCAATTCTATGAGCAATTTTTCCAGTTCATCTCGATCGACACTGAAATATGGAGAACTATACCAAAGCTAAATTTAATATCATAAATTGAAGTGAACATACCATTGTATACGAAAAAACTATGAATAACTACCAATTAAAAGATAAGTTTTCAAATTCAGATTTAATTCCATATTGAGCTGAATCTCAATACACTCGAGATTGAGTATGTTTTTACTCCAAATGAAAACCTGTATTTCCACTTTCAGATATCAATCTAATCTGAGAACATAATTTACAGAATATCTCCGCTATCATAGCCTTAGCTGACCTATTAAAGATTCCAGCTACCACATTACAAAAAGCTATCCAAACTTTCACGGCTGTCCGTCACAGATTACAACTGGTTGGAAATTTCAAATGAATAGATTTCTATGATGACGCTATCGCTACTACTCCAGATTCCACAATAGCTGCCATGAATGCCATCTGAGATAAACTTGAAACAATATTCTTATGATGAATCGAATGATTCTGGTTCGATTTCCCAGCTCTAGTAGAAAGAATCAGAAAAAGCCCAATTAAAAATATCGTTTTTTTCCCAGATTCATGAGAAAAGATTGCAGAAATGTTATGAGAAGACTGATATACGACTTTACACACTCGTGACATGAAAGAAGCTGTAAAATTTGCTTACGAACACACTAGCAAATGAAAAGTTTGTCTACTTTCGACAGCCTCTCCATCATTCTCATGTTGGAAAAATTTCGAAGAAAAATGAGACCTATTCCAACAATATGTAATTGAATTTTGAAAATAATTGTTAATATTACGATTCATAAATTCATTTAATAATTACGAATACTCATATTGCACCTATAACTATTAAGGATATTTTTGATATAAGTTCTCGAAATGCAGCTGAATCTTCATCAAAATATTCTCACCATAACTCTTTAATCTCTTTTTCTTTTATAAGAGATCAATCTGGATTTTGTAAACAATATACTCACTGTTCTAATCTTCAATATTTTTGCGGATTATTTATCATTTCTTCGATAATAGCTTTTATTTTAATATCTACTCTTTCTTTTCAATAATGACCATTAAGAAGATCCATATCTGAATTTTTTGTTAACTCTTTAACTTGATTTTCAAGTTTAGTATCCACTTCAGAAAAATATTCAGAAAAAATATGTCTGGAAAGTGTTTGAAGTTCCCTATTTTTTATTTGTAATCTAATCGAATCATTTACAACCTCACCTTCATATTTTCTTAATCCTATAGAATGAAGCTTTACATCTTTTGAGAATTCACAAAATTGTTTTGGATTTGCTGATATTTTTGAAATCATATATTGGAGCTTATTATGAAATCATTCTTCACCATAAAATGCAATTAAATTCTTTTTCCCTGAATTATTAAAATAACTTTCTAATTGGTTATCTAATTGTTGCTTTAAATATTCCTTTTCAAAAGAAATTGTGTCCTTCTTTAGAGATTCTGCTATAGCATTTTCTGTAGCTACACGTTTAGCACGCATTTCTTCATTATGATGATGTCTCCTTCTTGTCGCAGCTCATGCATCTGCTTCTCCTGGCATCAATGTAAGTGCCGCGATAGCTCATCATAAAACAATATTCTTAGCCTTTCACATTTCTACATTATTAAATTTAAATATATAGTTAATTCTATACAAAATTTTCCAAAATGCAAAAAATCAAAGACATAATAATCAGTTGAAATCCGCAAGATAAAAACTATTCATAAACTAATTTATATTATTTAATTTTTTCATGACAGGACAAAACAAACCAAGTATTCCTTACGATATGTATGAATCTCCACAGGAAGTAATAATAATTATTCCTTTATGATGAGTAAAAAAAGAATCAGTCGAAGTAAAAATCGAGAATTATAGAATTCAGATTCGTTGATTTAGATTAGCCCCTCAACTCAAAGAGTCTTGTATTCCTATCCAAGAAGAATGTTATCGATGACCTATTGAATTAGAAATCGAAATACCTCCTCAAGTTTATTTTGATAGAATTCATAGTAAATTAACACTCGATAATACCCTAGAGATCATCGTTCCAAAAGCTTTGGTGCCAGAAAAAATCCAATTAGAAGTTGAATATGAAAACGAAAATAAATAAAAAATCTCTTGCATATTCTACATGAAAATATAAATAATTGCTTATGTATTTTTATATCTTACATTAACAAATTATGAAAAAATTTAGACTTTTAACTTTATTGTGAATTGCTTTAGTTGCCGGAGCTTTAGCTGGATGCTGAAGTGATAACAAAGATGACTTTATTATCGAAGATATTACTTGAGAAAACGAAGCAGTAATAAACTACAATGATAATCTTGTAGATATAGCTTCTCAATGTCTTATGTCAGAAGATACTATATGGGCTGTATATGACAATGCTAATTCAACTATAGAAGAGATCAATAATGCTATAAACAATACAATATCTGAATGTACCAACGCATGAGAAAAGATTAGCGATTTATGAGATTGGGAATGAGATGCTTCTCTTAAAGATTGAGTTCTAAATATAATCGAAAAAGAAATTAATTACTATTCAAGATTCAGTGAATTATTACCATACTTAGAAAAATCAGATCTTAGTGATGAAGAATTAGCATCTTACAATTCTATTTATGCTGAAGTAGAGGCTCTTGATAATGAATTAACTGAAGCTAACGATAATCTCCTAGTTATTCAAGAAGAATTTGCTGAAAAATACTGATTCGAATTAGAGGAACCTACTGAAGAAACTGTTGAATAATAAGAAAAAGATTTTTACATATAAAAAGTGGGGAGTTCTCCACTTTTTTATTATTTAAATATTATCTTTATCGGACAGTGATCTGATCACTTTACATTAATCTGATGTTGTATATCACTCACATAATCAAACATTTCCGGAGAAATCCAAAAATAATCCAATCTCCGGCCAACATTTCTTTCTCTAGCTCATCCACGATAACTCCACCAAGTATATTGATCTCTCAAATCTGGATTTAATTTACGAAAAACATCTATCAATCCATCATTTTCCAGTTTATCCATTTCTGCACGCTCAATTGGAAGAAATCAAATCGAATTCTCATTCTCCTTTGGTCTAGCAATATCTATCTCCGTATGACAAATATTAAAATCTCCGCAAATTATAACTTGTTCTCAATTATCACGAATCGATTGGATATATTGCCTCATTTTTTCATAAAAATCTAATTTATAAGATAACATTTCAGTTCAATCCGCACGATCTCATCCATTAGGAAAATACACATTTAATAAATGAACTATCTTTTCTCCGTATTTAAATACAATTTCTGTTACTCTACCTTCATCACTAAATTCATGAAAATCAAAATCTGATTTTTTATTAATCACTTCCATTCATTTTCTAAAAAATATTGCAGTCCCAGCATATCATGGCCTAGTTCATTTATGCCACAAATAATCATAATCAGATAAATGGAATCTGACTTCAGATGGGATCTGAATTTCAAAAGCCTTAACTTCTTGCAAACAAATTATATCTGCGTCATTTTCTTTCACCCAATCAAAAAATCACTTTTGAATTACAGCACGAATTCAGTTCACATTCCAAGATAATATTTTCATGATAGACCAATAATTTAAATTAGATATTATTTAATTCCCATGAAATCAATTTCAAGAATGCTGGGAATAATCCATATTTCTTAGCATTAGCATATTTTTCTCCATATCCATCGAACACATATTTAGGAGCATTTGGTTGAACCATTCATCCTGTCCTAGTTCATCAATTATAAAGTGCTGCGAAACTAACTACACCTGTATAATCAAATCATGTATAACTAATTTTTAATGGAGGAAATTCATCATCTGCTCTATTGTTATAATTATCTATCTTATTCTTAGCAAAATCTATAAAATCCTGAATTGTCTGTTTAAATATTTCCTCAGTAATCTCTCCATTTCAATAATCTTTACTTACAATTTGAAATGGTCCATCTCCATTTGCTGGCAAATAATATCCACATCCACTTTCTCTATACCAAACTGCCAAAGTAAGAGCCGTTGGGAAATCATTCGCAAAACTAATATTATCTATTGTATTGTATCGTCATGTACATTTATCAAAAGGAAACTCATCCTGCATCATAATTTCACTTCTATATTCATCCAAAAATTCAGTTTTATCTGCAACTGCCCGTTGTTTTGCTATTTTTTTTCTTGAATCAAACTGAGAATATGCATAATCTCTAAGTCAGCTAGAAATTGTAGCTAATCTCTCATCATCTTCTAAAATATTATACCATTTAGCTAACTGTGTATAATAGCTCCAAAGTCCACTATTTGAAGCCTGACTAATAGTAACTTTTTGTGCGTTAAAATTTTGCAATGCATCTCCAGTTAGTTTATATGCAGCATCAGCAGCTCAAAATAATCCAAAGATAGCAACTAAAGAGAAAATCAAAATCTGAATTTTATTTTTCATTTTTATAAATGAATAAAGAATAAATCTATTTAATAGAGTATGAATATCTACTTTGAATGCAAGATTTTTAGAAATCAGAATCGTTCATATACATTCCAACTGAAAAAAGTTGGAGCTTATCAAAGTTCTGATTCTTACTTTTACAATAAAGATTATCACCACAAATAGGATATCAAATACTCGATAAATGTGCACGAATCTGATGGCGAATTCATTTATGAATTTTAACTATAATCGTAGAAAGATTTTCTTTTTCATCATAATCTATTTCAGAAATTTCCGTTCCAACTTCATGAATATTTCACTTTCATTTTGCATTATCTTCATCCGAGCGGATTACTACCATACGATCATCATTATACCTATGATGCATAATCGGGAAATTAATTAGATTTCCATTTTCATTTACCCAATACTGAACATTTCCATAAACTGTAGCCACATAAAATTTATCAATTTTTCACTCCTTTTGCAACCCACGGAATTTACTATAAACTCCAGGATTTTTTGCAAAATATAACAATCCTGTAGTAGGTCAATCCAATCTATTCAGAAGTCAGAGTTCCTTTTCTTTACCAAAAAATTCCAATTGAGAATCCACAATATCACGGATATCTCAATTACAATTATCATCACACATCAAATCTAAAAAGCTGACAGATTTTCATCGTGAAGATGCTAAACCTGCCGGCTTCCAAAAATAATAAAAGTATTTATCCTGATAATATACAAATGAATCTAATTTAGATATTTCCATAATCAATAACAATTAGAACTTTCACTTTTCTTTACTAAATTTTCACATCAATAAGTAAGCCAAAGGTGCTCACAAGAATATAGATGATAATGTAGCAAACACAATTCATAATCCTACAGTGAATGAGAACTGCTGTAATACATCACTATTTCACAAGAAGAACATTGCTACAAGTACGATCAATGTAGAAATCGAAGTAGAAATTGATCTTCTAACTGATTGCCATACACTATCCTCGAATATTCTTCCATAAACAACTCACTTATCCTTATTTCTACTCATATTTTCTCTAATTCTATCGAAGATAACGATAACATCATTAATTCCATACGCTATAACTGTAAGCACAGATATAATGAATATTGTATCAACCTGTAATGTATCATTAATCATCATCCATACTCCATATGCTCCAATTGTAGCCAAAATATCAAACAACATTACACACAATACCACTCCTGATAATACAGCAGGAGAAATATATTTTCTAATTTCCTTAAATGCCAAGAGCATATATATAACCATCAAAACCAATCAGATTATCAATGCCTGCATTGCTGTAGTTTTCATATAATCTCAAACACTAGGTCCAGTCAATGTTTGTCAAACGATATCCTCTGTTGATTCTATATATCAGTTATTTATCAAAAAATCAGATATATCTGTAGAAAGCTGAGCTACAACATCATCATTCTTCAAATCAGCATTAATCTTAATTTGAGTATCTTCATCTGTTGTATTTACATGAACAGTTGTTTTACCATAATCTTTTTCTGCCAAGAAATTTCTTAAACTATTTTGAATTTCATTACTATCTGTCTGTGTATTTATAGAAATACTTACTCATCCTGTAAATTCCTCTGAATAATTTGCAGTCATTAAAAACACAAAACCTCCTCATATACCCAAACATAGAGCTAATATTACCCAAATGTACGCTCTTTTAATAATACCAAACCTTTTCATCTGCTTAAAATTAATATAAAAATCTGAACTTGACTATGTGTAAATATAGTGATTTTTAGTCCATTTGCAAATGAAGTTATCTAAAACAAACATAAATCATTTTTTATTGTATTATAATAAAAAATAAAAGAAAAAACAGTCTAACAAATCAGACTGCCTTCCAATTTATATTTTATTATCTTGTATAACTATATCCTCATACGTAATGACACTCATCAAGAACTATTACTTCAAGACAGCAATGTTCATCAAGAATTATTACTTCTAGACAATGACACTCCTCATCAAAGATCATTACTTCTAGATTGCGACATTCATGAATTTTTAGTTCCATTCAGCGACGTTACTCACCAAGAATTATTACTTCAAGATTGCGACATTCATCATGAAGATTCTTCGGTCGAATTATTAGATATTTCATTATTACTCGCTTCACCAATTTTTTGTCATATCATAATACTAGAAGGGAAAATATTACTTCTGAGTGCACCATAATCAAATTTATAATAACGATTATTTCCTCCATATCTTTCATATTTAATTTTTCCCGTATCACAAGTTCATTTGATATAAATATATCAATTTCTCCAACTAGGAAGAGATTTACCAGTTTGCTTATTATACGAATCTATTCTCAAATAAAAAGTATCATTATTCTTTCGATCAATATGAATCCAAGAAGGAGTGCTTGTTGTAACATCATATGTCCAACAATTCTCATCATCTCATATTCAAGTAAGTTTAAACGGTCAATAAGTTGCTCCCTTAGAATCCGCATCGGCTTCTCTTCTGTTGATAATACTTTGTACTGATTTATCATCAGAAGATAATGTAAAATAATGATCAATTTCTTGATTAAATTTCAAAGTAATCTTTGAATCATCAATATTGTTAGTTATTTCTATTTTGAAAAATTCTTCCCCTCGAGGTGAAACAATATCACTATAATCAGTTGAATAAATAATATCAGCTGGTTCAAAATCTACTAATAAATTCCAAAGATATGGATCATCTTTATCTCTTTCTAAAAATATTTTTGCATCTATTGGCTTATCACCACGATTATTAAAATATTTATCAACATTCCATGTACTATAAATACCACCAAGTTTATCAATTATGATTACTTTTGCATATAATTCAATTTTTTTAGCTGATTTTCCATCTTCTGGATTTACACGAAATGTCGCTTTATATGGTGAATATGGAGTATCTCCAGATTTTGTAGAACCCTTTGACCATTTTAACCCATCTTCTGAAAAAGATATAGTTCATTCTCACGGATTATTATCTACGACTGTCTTATCTACACATTCACCATTATTCATTGCATATCACTCAGGACAAGAGTCCAAATTAAATCATTTTTCTCAGACTTCCCCGGAACTTTTCTCAGTATTAACCCTATATTTTTCATCATTTCCACATCTTACCATATCACACTCATATCACTGAGGACACCTGTCTAGGTCAAATCAATATATTTTACAAGTAGTAGAATCAAATGTAAGAGCTTCATTATTAAAGCCCCTAGAATTCGATTTATTATTCTTAGAATTTAAACACTGTTCTGATAAATCAAGTCCTCTATTACAAGATGTTCTACATTTTGTGAGTTCCTCTAAAGGACAGTCATTCCAATCTGAACATTTACATCCATCATAACATCCATCATATTTACTACTCTCTATTGTAATTTCCTGTACATTACCTGAAAAATATTTATCACCAATCTCTTTACATGTAGTTTTCTCCAAATACTCTTCAAGAACTGATATAACTTTACCGGCACCATTAAGGAAGGCAGGCACCCTCCATATACTACTTCCATCTTCCCACATAATATTTTCTTCTGAACCATAACTTACAATTGTATAATTTGGATTATTATGTGGGATACCTACTGCCCTTGCCAAATCATAACCTAATCTAATTGTATTACTCCATCTATCGCCTGTTATTCCAACATCCAACCAACAATAGTTTGTATATGGACATACACATTTATACGTTCCATCTGTTTTTATAGTTGATGTAGAATGAGTTTTACACTCACATACTCCATGTTCCAATTCATATCCAGGCTGACATTTATCTATTTTAAACCTAGTCACATTATTACAAATAGCAGAAGAACACATTGCTCATTTAGGACAGCTTTCCAGTTCAAATCATTGTTCTCAGTTTTTCTCACAAACTATATGAAGCCTATATTTTATACCATCATCACATTTTAATTCTTCACATTCAGATCATTCAGGACAAGATTTCAAATTAAATCAGCGTTCTCATGCATTTTTACAACTTTCTTTTGTATTAATCTTAAATTTCATACCAGATTCACATTCTACCTTATCACACTCATATCAATTTGGACAAGATTCTAAATTAAATCAATAGTTTTCACAAATTCGATCAGGACTTTTTTCAAAACCTTTTTTACTTGATTGTTTATACGATTTATAATACAAACACTGCTCTGATAGATCATATCACTTTAAACAATACTTTTCACAATAAGCATATTCTTCTGTAGGACAAGTATAATTACGTTCTCAACTATTTACCCATTGTGTACATTTACATCCATTAAAGCATCCATTATAGTCGCTGCTTTCTATTGTAATTTCTTGCACCTTACCTAAAAAATATTCATCACCAATCTCTTTACATTTACTTATTTCTATATCGCCAGACTTTTCAACCATATCACTAACTCGCACTTCATTAGAATCTTCAGGAGCCCTCCATATACTATTAGAATCTTCCCATACCACAGAAATTTTTCCAATTTGATAATTTGGGTTATTATGCGGTATACCTAATTTCGCTGCAATTTCATAGTCTAAATCAATACTAGATAAAGAACTACCCGTTATTCCAATTTGCAGACGAGCTGTATTTTTAGATACAGATACACATTTATACGTTCAATCCGTTTTTATAGTTTTAGAATTTATTTTACACTTACACACTCCATCTTCTAGTTCATAACCAGGCTGACATTCATCTATCTTGAACGCTTCATATGATCTACTAAAAGAATGAGAATATCATTGACAAAACATACTAGAGCATATAGCTCAATCCGGACAATAACCTTTAAATGGATAATTATCCCATACAGCATATAATATAATATCTCATGTAAGGTCTATAGTCTTTCATGTAATGATTCATCAACTTCCACTTGTTGCCCATCAAATAAATTTTTTACATTCTTGATTTGTATTATCTCTCCATCATCCACTAGGTATAGATAATGTCGGCAATTTATATTGACCTGTAGCAGTACTAATTCTCGGTGTTACTCAGCCTCAAATTATTAATATCACTTTATGTTTTTGTACATCCAGTACTTTTCCTGTCTTCTGCTTTCACGTATCTGAAGTTCATGAATTACCTAAATATCATAAATACATACCTAGCACATCCGAACAATACTTTCTAAATGCTTCATTATACTGTGATAATATATATGATATAGTATACTCACCTGTCTGTTTATTTGTTACCTTAAAATAATATTCACCTTCTTCAATTCAAGCCGTTATTTTAAAATCTATTTCATCTTTAATTGTATTCAATGCAACTTTAAATTCTTTTTCATCTAAATATGTCTTTCCCTGACTAGTATAAGTTGCAAAAAACAAATTAAATGCCAATCAAGCGATTACAACAATACTTAAAAATATTTTACCTACTCTTTTCATTACAATGAATAAAGAAATAAAAATATACAGTACTATTATAATACATTTCATAAAATTTTGCAAATTTTTAATAAGATTTAACAAATTTACGTTTTTTATACCACAATATATCAAACCATCACAAAAATAAAAACACAAAAATGGCTCCTTCAAAATAGAGGAGCCATTTATTAACCTTGTTATTCTATTAATCCAAGAAAAAATTCCAATACAAATCAAATCCTACTATCATCATATTAATTTTTTAAATTTTGTCCATATATTCGAATTTTTCTCTAGTGATGAATCTGTTCTATCCAACGGCGTTGTAAATTCTCTATCCACACTTTCATCATCATTATCGTGTTCATGTCTAGTTATTATTAGTTTTCCTTTCTTAGTCTCAGGTTCTATATTATTAGATGGAGAAGAAGATCATCATCCTCAACCACCTCATCACGATCATCAACCACCATCTGGATTCATAAAACTATCAATTGCAACTGAATTAGAATACCTATAGAATGCAGATAATGATTTATCCCAAAGTTTTGCACGGATTGAATCTCATTTAACTAAATCCGTTGAGAAATCTGCATACTCACATGGACATGAATTACAAGAACCATTGGACACATTCCATCAACCACCATTTCAATCATCTCAACCATTATCTTCATTATCATCAGGATCTGGTGTATCTGGTGTGGGACGACCCAAACATGCTTCTCACAATTTTTCTGGACAAGTACTACAATCACAATCTTCCTGATTTCCATCATCATTCTCATCTTCATCATCCTCTATATCACATCTTTCTCTCAATTCTTCTGGACAATCATTCAAATCTACACAAGGGCATCCAGATGTACATTCTTTATATTCATAATAAGTTGCCGATATTTCCTTTCATACTTCAGAAAAATATTTTTGACTTATCTTTTCACAATCAGAATACTTAAAATAATAAGTATCATTACCTCATAGGTAACCCAAATAATTTCCTTCTTCATCTTCTATTCATATTTTAACACGTACATCTTCCACATCATCCATACCAACCGCTTTTGCCCATACACCATTAAACATAAAATAAAGATAATTCGATTTCGTTCCATCCTCTGAATACATTTGAGATACACACTCATCATCTCACCAACATTGACTCTCTAAACCGATTTCCAAGAAACACATACCTCACGGATCATCATCGTGTGGATATGGACATGAACACTTGTTAATTCCATTCAATACTCATCTATTTGTATAACCATCTAAACATTCACATTTACCATTTATCAATTTATAATCATCTTGGCATCTATCAATTTTATACCTATACGTACCTCCACATTCTACATAAGAACATATAGCTCATTCTGGGCATTCCTCCAATGGATATTCTTGAGAAAATCCAGCACAAGCATCTATACATCTTCCTTTTAAATCCTGAGAACAATTATCACAATCCTCTCAGTAATCTCGAACTCCATTTCCACACAAATTTTCACAGTGTTTCTTCAATTCACTAGGACAATCATTCAAATCTGTACAAGGACATCATGAAGTACAGTCTTCAATACCATTATTGAATTTATCACACGCACATTTTCCATCCTTTAATGTATAATCAACCTGACATTTATCAATTCTATACCTTATAGTCCCCTTACATTCAACATAAGAACACACAGCTCATTCTGGGCATTCCTCCAATGGATATTGTGAAAACTCGGCATTACAACTATCTATACATCTTCCTTTTAAATCCACAGGACAATTATCACAATCCTCTCAGTAATCTCGAACTCCATTTCCACAGTAAGCTTTACTTGCAACACATCCAATAGAAATACCAGTTTCTTCATTTTTACAACTCCATGTCCATCTCAGCCTATTTGCATTAAAACTAAAATCAATCAAAGTTCATCTCAAGCAAAGACTAGAAGAATTTATCAATGACTTTAAGAACTTTCAATCATAATTTGGATTACACTTTCATCAACGATTATCTATCTGTTTACATGTACTTGAACATCAATCTGATCACCAACCATCTTCTAATGAATCGTTAGGATCACATTGTTCTCGTTCATCCCTTTCTCCATTTCCACATTTATTTTCCCTCTCTTTTCACGATTTTATACATTTCTCTCACAAATCCACCGGACAATTTTCACAATCCTCTCAGTAATCTCGAACTCCATTTCCACATAACTGTTTACTTGAATCATATATCGTACACATTTTCGTACACTCTACCTCGTTTCAATCCTTATCTCTACCGCTATCACATTTTTCTCATGCTAATTCATCTATTTTTCCATTTCCACATGTACTAACTTTACACATTTTCACATCTTCTGGACAATTTAGACAATCCTCAGCTTCCTCTATCCTACCGTTTCCACAGGTTGCTGTACATTCTCATACATCCTTTGGACAGTTTCTACAATCTTCTGCTTCCTCTATTATTCCATTTCAACATACAGCAGTACATTTTCATACATCTTTTGGACAATTTTTACAAGTTTCTTCGTCATCTACCTCACCATTTCCACATCTATTTTCCTTCTTTTTTCACAATTTTATACAGTTTTCTCACAAATCCACAGGACAATTTTCACAATCCTCTCATTTATCTCGAACTCCATTTCCACATAACTGTTTACTTGAATCATATATCGTACACATTTTCGTACACTCTACCTCATTTCAATTCTTATCTCTACCGCTATCACATTTTTCTCATGCTAATTCATCTACTTTTCCATTTCCACATGTACTAACTTTACACATTTTCACATCTTCTGGACAATTTAGACAATCCTCAGCTTCCTCTATCCTACCGTTTCCACAGGTTGCTGTACACTTTCATACATCCTTTGGACAATTATTACAATCTTCCGCTTCCTCTATTATTCCATTTCAACATACAGCTGTACATTTTCACACATCTTTTGGACAAGATAAACAAGTTTCTCACTCATCTATTTCACCATTTCCACATTTATTTTCCTTCTTTTTTCACAATTTTATACAGTTTTCTCACAAATCTACAGGACAATTTCCACAATCTTCTCCATCATCTATTTCACCATTTCCACATAATGGTTTCTTTTCATTATATTTAGTACACATTTTCGTACACTTCACCTCATTTCAATCCTTATCTTTTCAGCTATCGCACTCCTCTCATGCTAACTCATCCACCTTTCCATCTCCACATGTTTCACTTCTACACATCCTTACATCCTCTGGACAATTCTCACAATCTTCCGCTTTCTCTATTATTCCATTTCAACATACAGCTGTACATTTTCACACATCTTTTGGACAATTATTACAATCTTCTCATTTCTCTATTATTCAATTTCAACATATTCCACTACATGATCACAAATCTTCCGGACAATTCTCACAGTTCTCTCATGCGTCTACTTTACCATTTCCACACAAACTACATTCACCAGAATCCCCTGGGCATGTCCTACAACTTTCTCAATAATCAAATACACCATTTCCACAACAATCTCACACATCCTGCGGACAAGATAAACAAGTCTCTCATGCATCAACTACATTATTTCCACATTTAGAACGTGCTCGACAATTCCTAGTATAATAATCAGGACATCAATCTGCAGAATTTCAAGGAACATTTACACAAGCATCTAAACTATCTATTATTCCATCCTGATCAATATCATCTTCCAAGAACGAACTACCTGCATCCACCATAGTGTTACCTAAAGTTTCCATTAAATCAGACATTTTACTTCAACAAGTATCCCCAATTCAATCATTATCCAAATCTGATTGATTAGAATTAGAATCAAATGGACAGTTATCTAAAGAGCAAATTCAAAACTGTTGTTTAAATAATTTAACGTTAATATTATTTGAATTTATAGAACAATTTTTATTTTCATAATTAATTATTCATATCAAGTTTTTTATTCCATCTCCATCTATATCATCATCACAAAAATCTGGTATACCATCATTATCCATATCACATTTATATTGCGACAATTTTCAATTATTCAATGCTGACAAACAAACATCCACTGATTTCACATGAAGCGTTCATTGATTAGCTATTTCCACACATCTATTCACTCCAACCGAATTAGTCAAAAGTTTATCTCAGGCTGTAACATAAGAAAAATCCAAAACTGTTTGTGATAAATCAGGATTATAAAGAAAATTCTTATAACCTGCTTGATAACTCGTAAACAATGAAAGTACTGGAGATTTTGGATATATATTCAATCATAATGCTAATTTCTCATTTTGATTATAAGCTAAGCGATCTCAATTAATATTTACAGCATATGATTGTGTCAATAATGGATTTTGAATACTTATAGTAGCCATCGAACTTAAAGTAATTCAATTTTTAAGAACTACACTTTGTTGAATTGTCTTAATTCAAGCTTCCTCATAGACATAACTCTGACTCAAATTATTGGAGTAAGTAGATGACTGCCCCCAATTTACATTTATACGACTAACACTATTACTATCTACTCAAACCAAATTAGTTATCACTGACGATTTATTCCATAAATCTCATACTCTCAAATTCATAGTAGCATAAGCTGGGGTTCCATCCTTAACTATACTCAACATTGCAACAGCTCTTAATTCTCAATTAACATATCATTTTGCCTTTACAACATACAACCCATCATCTCTTATAATAGTTTTAAATTTTTCTGGGACTTTCTGAATCACTTCCTCTCAATCATTAACACTCCACCTGATTGTATCTAAATTACCTTCATACAAAGGTGTAAGTGTATATTCTATATTTCCATTTTTAAATAAAGCACTAGCAGAAAGATTAAGCATATAGTCTTCAGATTTTGGATTTGCAATAAATATTTTACTCATCGCAAATGCCTGTGAACCATCCTTTGACGTCGCTACAGCACTAACAGTAAAATTACCAACAGTTTGAAATACATGATTTACCTTACCAGAATTATCCACTACCTGCTTATTTCAATCTCAGAAATTCCATTCAACCTTTACAATATCTCAATTAGTTAAAGGAGCAAATCTCACCGCTGTAGGGAAACCTGTACTTATGGCATCCACATTAATAAAGAAACTAAATCATAAATCTGAATCTCATAAAGGAGTTTCATCTAATTTTTTATCCCACAATGAAATTACGATATGATTATTATCATCCACAATTCAAACAGGATTTTTCTTTCAATCTCAATCAATATCTTGATCACAAACATTTCACTGTCCATCACCATCTAAATCATATTGATTTGGATTATACATGTACGGACAATCATCCTTTCAATTCACAACTCCATCACAATCATAATCTACATTAAAACTACAATCTGAATAATTATCATAAACTGATGAGAAAATACGAATAGCCTCCTCTCACTTTAAATATGGAGATGAAGCTGTAGCCATTGCATCTTCCATAGTAATTATTCACTCTTTATACAAGATATTCAATTCACTTACAGGCCAATATCCAGTACCAATTGTTCCAAAATTTTGGAAATCACATGCTCATAAATTATACATACAATACTTTAACCAAGCCTGAAATTCTTCATTAGTTTGAGCTGTTTGATAGTCAGGATTTGCATTATTAATAGCATCTATATTCCCTTGAGTAAGAACCTTTCTCTGTATACTATTCTTCTTTAATCATTTCAACCAAGACTTTACATCCACCCAATTAATACGATATCTAGATCTAATCTGATCCTGTGTAATATTTAGAACCATCTGATAAAATTCTGAAGTAGTAACCAATTCTTGACCACAGAATTTTCACTGACATTTTACCGAGGTAGAAGGATATCAACCCATATAACCACTATCTCATACATATGCCACACAATAGTAATACGAATTTTTATTCCATACAGCTCCCTCAAAATCTATATCATCAAAATTATTTCCATCTATCGCCCTAAACTTATCCCAAAAATCTCTCGTATATAGATTTTTCATCCATTCTGGAGCTTGAACACAATCTTCACAATTTGAAGAAGCCAAAAGTCTCGAAATTTCATAACGAGAAATGGAATTTTTATCTGAAAAAGTACCTACATTCAATCATATATCTGATAATCTATCCTCAAAACTAGCAGCATTTGTATATCATATACCAAACACTCATGCAAATACAAACAATAATCATAGGTAATACCTAACCTTACTCATATTAAACATAATATTTTTGTACAGATAAAAAATCATGCAAAAAATCACACAAATTATATGTACTAATAATGTTAATTTTTGCAAATGAAAAATGTAAAATTAGTCTGACTTTTTTCTATTTTTTATATAATTATCCAAATAGTTAAAAATCTCTTTTTCATTATTTCTATCACTTATATCTGTAAGCACCCAATCAAAAGCCTGATGAAGTAATTCTCAAACTAAACGAGATGGCTCCATTTTGAAATGTTTCATTAATTTTTCTCAGTCAATCGCCAAATCATTCATCTCAAACTGTCATTCAGAATCTTTGAGCTGGTTTAATAATTCTTTCAAATAATATGAATCTGTCAGATCTGATGAATTCTGAAGTGGATTTTCCTGTCAAAGTCTATCTGCAATATTTATGTCAAAGAGATTATTTACCATTTCATATCACTTTTCACTGTATAATTTCCTAACTTTTTTTATTCGATTATTTGGATGTGAATTCAATATCTCTCCAGGAGTATGATGCTCATGAATATATCGCTCTATCGTTTCAATTTCCTTTTTTGAAAATCAGAGAGCTGAAAAATCCTCTTTCATCAAAATAGGAGAGCTTTCACGATGATTTAATGGTCATGAAAAAATAATCTGTTTTTCTTCCTTAGTTTTAGCCCCATCGTAAGCAGCATATTGTGCAACTTTACCCACATCATGATAAAGCATTGCAAAACGTACTAAATAATCAGAATTCATCTCTTGAATTGCTTTGAGTGAAAGCATTATATGTGTATAAACATCGAAAGCGTGATAACGAATTGGCTGATCCACAAATTTAGTCTTAGCTAATGCAGGGAAAAGAATTGGAATCATTCCACTCGCATCGAGAAGCACAACAAAAGCAAATGGATTTCATTTTTGGAATGGTTTACAAAGTTCTTCTTTGATACGTTCCTTAGCTACGTGAGCTAGAAGTGGAGTATTCTTTTTAATCGATTCCCAAGTTTCAGCTGAAAAATCAAAAAGCTGAACCTTTTCTATATTTCCATTCTCAGATTTTTTCGATTTATTTTTTTTGTCCAATTGTAATAATTGATAATTACATACATTCACAAGTCTAAGACCACGAATCAAACGCAAAGCATCCTCTCAGAAACGTTGATCTGGATTTCATACTGTGGTCAACTTCCTATGAATCATAGATTCAATTCATCCTGTCGAATCTATCACAACACGGAAAAGTTTTTCAGATTTTTTTTCTGATTTATCTCAAATTTGGTAGCAAGCATTTTGAGTCTCGATTAAATAACGAAAAGCATATTCATCAAAATGTGACTGAGGAAATACCTGTGTAATAAACTGTGAATCTGTCAGAATTAACAAATTAATATCTGATAGATAGCAATATCACTGAGTTTTTAGAACCTTTAACAAATCCAATTCTGACAAAATTTTGGGATTATCTTTTAGATAATCTAACTCTTTTTTGGTTTTCTGCTCAACCGAAAAATAATACATCGCATTGATAGAAAAATCTCTCCTTTTTGCATCGAGCAAAATATCATTACTTCGATTTATCTCTCATGGATGACGAAAATCTTCATAATCTCACTCTGTTCTAAGAGGAGTTAACTGATAACTACGCTCTTTTTCATTTGATGGAATCAATGTTATAGTTCAGAATTTATCAGTTTTGAAATGAGAAAGTCAGTCAGTATTTATACGAGAATCAAGTTCTTCTGGTTTTCATTCACATGTAAAATCTATATCAAGTGGATCTTTGCTAATTCAGAGTAATAAATCACGCACACATCATCATACCAAAAAAATATCAGAAATCTGAACCCTTTT
>Ga0310696_10002173_pt1 | contig 26495 bp, 23 predicted proteins | sample AusTroGonzalo_MG_4_FD_203885 | JGI IMG/M metagenome (GOLD analysis project Ga0310696, IMG submission 203885) | Bovine rumen microbial communities from tropical cattle in Woodstock, Queensland, Australia - Gonzalo_02 (v2) (version 2) | ecosystem: Host-associated > Mammals > Digestive system >...
ATTAGAAAACTTATAAACGAATTATATGATGAATGATTTTTACACACTACCGTTGGAACAGAAACGCCTCATCCTGTCTTCCGCAGAAACCAAAATCGGGCTGCCTGTGATGCCACCTATCCGGAACCACGACGCATATTTGTACGTTATCCGTCAATCGTGTCGCAGCAATATGATTATTTGAAAGACACGGTTGTACTTGAAATTGGTGCACGTTCGCTGATGGAGCCCGTCCAGTTGCTGCATGTGAAGAGCCTTGTAGAATCCAATTTCCCGAATATCCGAACTTCCGTCCAAGATCCGGCGATTGCTACTTCAACCCCCGCAAAAACATTATTGGAAAAGGCATTCCTGCTTCACGAGCTGTTCTCAGTAAACGAACACATAGGAAAAGCCAACCACCGGTCACGACATCTGTACGACTTGGAACGCATGATGGACATGCCCTTTGCTGTCGCTGCCATCAACGACAACGATTTGTGGGAGAGCATCCAACACCATCGAAGCATTTACACTGCGGTACAAAACGTGGACTATACCAAAGATTTGCGCAATGAGATAGTGCTGGTTCCGCCTGCCAATGTGATTGCAGCATGGGAGACGGATTACAACGACATGTGCCAAACAATGATTTATGGCGAAAAGTTGCCGTTTGGTCAGTTATTGGAGCGAATCCAAGAACTGGAGACGCGTTTCCACGGCATACGGCATTAGAATCTTGATGTCTCACATTAGTAAGTTCAGCACGACCGAGTTTTTCTTATGGACAACATCGAACCTATGGACATGTTCTATCAGGATGCCCGCAGATCATAGAAACAGCCCGCAGCAATGCTGTGCTTTATGAGCGTCTGCTCATAAGCAACGACAAGGAGAGTGTTCTGGCCGTTGCCCGCAAACAGCGGATTCCCGAGAATCCCACTGAAGTCATCAAAGAACCTATGATGTTAGAATTCTTAGGCCTGCCTCCAAAATTGAGCTATTCCGCAGGCTCCTGTCATCGCCGACGAAACCTCCTCCCCAACACTGACATTGGCTTTTGGCGGTTGTAGAGACGCACTGCCGTGCGTCTCTACGGCGGTGCCTATCAGCCAACCAACCAACCCAAAAAAATTGTATCTTTGCCGCCTAATTTTTTCGAGATGAAAAAGGAACATGTTGAACAGATTTTCGAGGAATTCAAGAACGCCAAGATACTGGTTATCGGCGATGTGATGATTGACTGCTACCTCACCGGCAAGGTGACGCGCATAAGCCCGGAGGCGCCCGTGCCCATCGTGAACGTGCAGAGCCGCACCTACCGCCTCGGCGGCGCCGCCAACGTCGCCCTCAACCTCAAGAGCCTCGGCGCAGACCCCATCCTCTGCTCCGTCATTGGCAGCGACTCCAAAGCCAAGGTCTTCTACAACCTCATGGAGGACTGCGACCTCACCTCCGACGCCATCGTCCCGATGTACGGCCGCCGCACCACCATCAAATACCGCATCATTGGTAACAACTGCCACATCGTGCGCGTGGACGACGAGAAGGTGCAGTCGCTCAAGGAACGCGAAAAACGGCAGTTCCTCACCACCGTGGAGCAGATCATCGACCATAACGAAATCGATGCCGTCATCTTTGAGGATTACGACAAGGGCCTGTTCTCCAAGGACTTGATTTCCGAAATTATCAATTTCGCCCACAAGAAGAACATCTATGTGGCCGTCGACCCGAAGGAGAAGAACTTCAACAACTACACCAACGTCAACCTCTTCAAACCCAACATGAAGGAGATGTCGAAAGGGCTGCATGTGGAGGACAACGCGGAGTTGACCTTGGAGGAGATCCATGACCTGGCCAAGGGGTTCGCCGAGCGGCAGAACATCGACAAGGTGATGGTGACCATGTCGGCGAAGGGCATCGCCTTCTACGACCGCCAGAACGACACCTTCCATCACCAGCCGGCCTTCCACCGCCGCGTGAGCGACGTCTCCGGCGCGGGCGACACGGTGATCTCCGTCGCCACGCTCTTCCTGCTGAAGGGTCACTCCGTGGAGGAGACCTGCTTGGCCTCCAACCTGGCCGGCGGCATCGTCTGCGAGTATGTCGGCGTGGTGCCCATCAACATCGCCCAACTCAAGGACGAAATGGCGAAAAACGCCCCAAACCGGTAGTTTCCTCAGACTATCCTATACTAAAAAGCGCAAAATCCCGTTAGGGCGACTTTAATCTGTATTATGAAACTGAAACGAATAGTCACGATCGCTCTCCTGCTCGCCGGTGTCTCCATACACGCCTACGCCCAGTTCGGCGTGCCCAACCTGGTCAAATACGACAAGCGCAGGTTCCATTTCGGGTTCACGTTAGGCTACAACCACTTCGACTACCGCATCACCGCCAAACCCGACCTGGCGGAGTATGACTCGCTGATGCTCACCCACACCCGCGCGATGAGCGGCTTCAGCCTCGGCATCGTCACCGACCTGCGCCTCGGCAAGTACTTCGACCTGCGATTCATCCCCGGACTCTCGTTCGGCGACCGCTACATCGACTACACCATCCGCTATGCCGACGGCACCGAAATCGTGACCCCCAAGAACGTCGAGTCCGTCTATCTCGACATCCCCATCCTCTTCAAGTACAAGTCGTCGCGCATGCTCAACAACATCCGCGCCTACGTTGTCGCCGGCGGACAATACACCTTCGACATGATTTCCGCCAAGAAGAAGAAAGCCCCCGACAACGGCGAGGTGGTCCTCAAGCTCAACCCCCACGACATCCAGGCGCAAGTGGGCGTCGGCCTCGACTTCTACTGCACCTACTTCAAGTTCACCACCGAGTTCAAGATGTCTTTCGGCTTCCTCAACATGCTCGTGCCCGAACAGAACATGTACGCCACCAGCGTCACCGGCCTGCACGCGAAGAACATGCAGATCTCGTTTATCTTTGAGTAGGCCACCGACAAAATGGTATTTATAAAGAAAAGTAATTCATATAGCAGCCTCGAAGAGGCAAAACGCACGAAGTGCAATTAACCCCACACAAGCGACGAAGGAGCGCAGTGTGGGGCGTCCACGGCAAAGGCGACAGTCACGCTGTTTGGGCAGAAAAAAAAGAGAAAGTAAGTAATAAAAGTAATATGGCAAACAACGAAGACCTTTTCAAAAAAATCATCGCACATGCGAAAGAATACGGTTTCATCTTCCCGTCGAGTGAGATTTACGACGGACTCAGCGCGGTGTATGACTACGGCCAAAACGGCGTGGAACTGAAGAACAACATCAAGCAATACTGGTGGAAAGCCATGGTGCAGTACCACGACAACATTGTGGGCCTCGACAGCGCCATCTTCATGCACCCCACCATCTGGAAGGCTTCCGGCCACGTGGACGCGTTCAACGACCCGCTCATCGACAACAAGGATTCCAAAAAGCGCTACCGTGCCGACGTCCTCATTGAGGAACATATCCAAAAGATTGAGGATAAGATCGATAAGGAGATTGAGAAGGCGAAGAAACGTTTCAACAACTTCGACGAGGTGCTCTACCGCCAGACCAACACCCGCGTGGTGCAGTATCAGGCGCAGGTTGATGACATCCGCAATCGTTTCGCCGAGCTGATGAACGCCAACGACCTTGTGGGTTTGAAGGCCTTGATTGAGGAATTGGGCATCGCATGTCCGATTTCCGGCACGCGCAACTGGACCGATGTGCGTCAGTTCAACCTGATGTTCGCCACCAAGTTAGGCTCTGTGGCCGACGGTGCCGACACCATCTACCTCCGTCCGGAAACGGCGCAAGGCATCTTCGTCAACTACCTCAATGTGCAGAAGACCGGCCGCATGAAGCTGCCGTTCGGCATCGCGCAGATTGGCAAGGCCTTCCGCAACGAGATTGTGGCCCGCCAGTTCATCTTCCGTATGCGCGAGTTCGAGCAGATGGAGATGCAGTTCTTCGTGAAACCCGGCGAGGAGCTGAAATGGTTCGACTACTGGAGACAGACCCGTTTGCAGTGGCACACCGACCTCGGCATTGCGCCCGAGAACTACCGTTTCCACGACCACGAGAAGTTAGCGCATTACGCCAACGCCGCCACCGACATCGAGTTCAAGTTCCCGTTCGGCTTCAAGGAGCTGGAGGGCATCCACTCGCGCACCAACTTCGACCTGTCGCAGCATGAGCAATACTCAGGCAAGAAGCTGCGCTATTTCGACCCGGAGACCAACGAGAGCTTCGTGCCCTACGTCATCGAGACCTCCATCGGCGTCGACCGCATGTTCCTGGCTGTGTTCAGCCACGCCTACACCGAAGAGACCTTAGAGGACGGCTCCGTGCGCACAGTCTTGCGCATTCCCGCGAAACTCGCCCCCTACAAGGTGGCCGTGCTGCCGTTGGTGAAGAAGGACGGTCTGCCGGAAATCGGCCAGGAGGTCTTCGACACGCTGAAGAAGGACTTCATGGTGCAGTACGAAGACAAGGACGCCATCGGCCGCCGCTACCGTCGCCAGGACGCCATCGGCACGCCGTTCTGCGTCACCATCGACAACCAGACCAAGGAAGACGGCACCGTGACCGTGCGCGAGCGCGACACCATGGCGCAGTACCGTCTGCCCATCGCCGACCTGCCGGTGGAATTGATGAAGAAATTACGGTAATTCCTATGAAAAAATATACCCTTCTGATTGTCATGTTGCTGGCCGTGGCCGCCTGCTACGCGCAGGGGCTCAAGGCCTTCATCAGCCACAAAGCCTACTGTAGCAGCAATTTACAGCCCTACATTGAGTTCACCTTCATCGTGGGCGGCAACACCGCGCGTTATGTTCCTAACGGACAGGGCAAGTATGCGGCCGGCGTGGAAATCCAGGTCGACATGATGCAGGCCGACTCGTTGGTGAAGCAGCTGCATTACATCCTCGGCAGCGACCTTTTCGACGACTCCGTGCGCACCGGGAAACCGGATTTTGCTGACATTCAGAATGTTCCGCTGCCTTGCGGCGACTACTACCTCTACTTCTACATGAAGGATGTGAACGCCGTGCCCGACAGCGCCGGCAACGTGGAAAAGCTCTCCTACATCGACCATGTCTCGCTCAATATCCCGACCGACCGCCTCTCAACGTCCAAAATATCCCTTTACAGTTCGATGACGAAGTCCAAAAACGGAGGATTGTTCACAAAATACGGTTACGAACTGCCGCCGCTTTACTCGAACTTTGTACCCGAGTCGCAGTACACGCTTCCCTTCGCGCTCGAAGTCTATAACACGCCTAAGATCCTCGGTAACAATCCGTTCAAGGCCAAGTGCTATATTGAGCAGGCCGAGTCGCATCTCGTGGCGATGCCCGCCAACATCCTCACCATGGACCTGACGCCCAAGGATGTGGTGCTCGTTCTCAACGAGTTTAACGTCTTCAACCTGCCCTCCGGCAACTACTTCGCCGTGGTGGAACTGCTTGATACACGCGACAGTCTGCTTCTTTTGGACAAGGTTTTCTTCCAGAAGAGCAATCCTTCGGTGAAACTCAACCTCGACGACTACAACCAGACGAACATTGTGGGCACGTTTGTGGAGGCCGATACAAACCGTAAAGAGCTGATCGACCATGTGCGCTGCCTCTATCCGATAAGCAGTCATAATGAGCGGCAGTTCTACGACGAACGGCTGAAGACCGTTCCCACCGATCAAATGCAGCGTTTTTTCTACAATTTCTGGCTGCGCCGCAATCCGACCAATCCGGAGGAGGCCTGGCTGAAATATAAGAAAGCGGTGGATGAAGTGGAACGGATGTTCGGCAGCAAGCAGGTCAGAGGTTACCTCACCGACCGCGGCCGTGTCTACCTCCAATACGGTCACCCGGACGAGGTGAAGGAGGTGCCATCCGACCCCGTGACGCTGCCCTACGAAATTTGGCAATACTATTACCTTGAAGGTCAGACGGATGTGAAGTTTGTCTTCTATGATCCCGTGCTCACCGGCAACGATTACGACCTGCTGCACTCCACGCTTTATGGCGAGTTGAGCGACCCCAACTGGAAAATGAAGTTGGTGCGCAACAAAGAGACCCAGTGGGATTTGGAAAACACGACGCCTACCGATTACTGGGGCAACCGCATGAACGACTATTGGAAGTATCACTGATATAACCTGCTGCTGATGAAACGTTTCCTCGACATCGTTTTCTCCCTCCTTGTGTTGGCCGTCGGACTCCCGTTCGGGCTGGTCATCGCCCTGCTGATCGTACTGGACTCGAAAGGCTCTGTGATTTACCGACAGAGCAGGGTAGGGCGGAACAATGTCGATTTTTGGCTCTACAAGTTCCGGACGATGTGCGTGGCGGCCGACCGCGGCAGTCTCATCACTGTGGGTGCCGACGACGCGCGCATCACCCGTGTGGGCGCCTTCCTGCGCAAGTTCAAGATTGATGAGTTCCCGCAGTTCCTCAACATCCTGAAGGGGGAGATGAGCATCGTGGGGCCGCGTCCGGAAGTGCGCAAATACGTCGACCTGTACACCCCCGAGCAGATGCGCGTCCTCAGCGTGCGCCCTGGCCTCACCGACTACGCCTCCATCCGCTACGTCAACGAGAACGAACTCCTCGCCACCTCCGACGATCCTGAACAAACTTACATACAGGAGATTATGCCTGATAAATTAAACCTAAACTTGAAATACATCGACGAGCAATCGTTCCGTACCGACTGCAAGATTATTTTCGAGACACTGAAAGCGATAGTCGTCAGGAATTGAGAGTGATGAATGGAGTATGTGCCCACTATTACTGCTAACCACCAACAGCTTCCATAACCCAACCTCAATAACCGATAACCGATAACCCATAACCCACAATAAGATATGTACACACAAGAACAAGGATTATACGTGGCGCACTGCGACGACGGCGCGCTCAGCATTCAAGGGAAGATGGCCAACCGGCACGGCTTGATCGCCGGCGCCACCGGCACAGGCAAAACGGTCAGCCTGCAGGTTTTGGCCGAGACATTCAGCCAGGTGGGCGTACCCTGCTTCATGGCCGACATGAAAGGCGACCTCTCGGGTATTAGCCAGATCGGCCAGATGAGCGGCTTCATCGAGAAGCGGCTGCCCGAGTTCGGTCTTGAGAACCCCGAGTTCCAGGCCTGCCCGGTGCGCTTCTACGACGTTTTCGGCGAGGAAGGCCACCCCATCCGCGCCACCGTCAGCCAGATGGGTCCGCAGCTGCTCTCCCGTCTGCTCGGCCTCAACGAGACGCAGGACGGCGTACTCAACATCGTCTTCCGCATCGCCGACGAGCGCGGGCTGATGATCATCGACCTTAAGGACTTGCGGGCGATGCTTGAATATGTCTCCAAGCATGCCAAGGAATACACGATGAAGTACGGCAATGTTTCCGCCGCCTCCATCGGGGCCATCCAGCGCGCACTGCTGCAGTTGGAGGCGCAGGGAGCCGACAAGTTCTTGGGTGAACCGAGTTTCGACATCTACGACCTCATTCAGACTGAAAACGGCAAGGGCGTGATGAGCGTGCTGGCCGCCGACAAGCTGATGATGCAGCCCAAGCTCTACAGCACCTTCCTGCTGTGGCTGCTCTCCGAACTCTACTCCACATTGCCCGAAGTCGGCGATCTGGAGCTGCCCAAGCTCGTCTTCTTCTTCGACGAGGCGCATACGCTGTTCGAAGACACCTCCAAAGCGCTGATTGACAAGATCGAGCAGGTTATCCGTCTGATTCGAAGCAAGGGCGTTGGTATCTACTTCATCACGCAATATCCGACCGACATCCCCGACAATATCCTCGGGCAGCTTGGCAACCGTATCCAGCATGCGTTGCGCGCCTACACGCCCAAGGACCAGAAAGCCGTGCGTGCCGCCGCCGACACCTTCCGCGCCAACCCGAACTTCAAGACCGACGAGGCCATCATGAACTTAGAGACTGGCGAGGCACTGGTCAGTTTCCTCGACGAAAAAGGCGCCCCCGGCGTGGTGCAACGTGCCAAAGTGCTCTTCCCGCTCTCGCAGATTGGTGCGATTACCGAAGGCCAGCGCATGGACATCATCAAGCAGAGCCGCGTCTACGGCAAATACGACACGCCCGTTGACAACGAGAGTGCCTTTGAGATGCTGATCAAGGAAGCCGAAGAGGCCTTGGCTGTACAAGAAGCTGAAAAACAGGAGATTGAAGAAGCGGACAAGGAGAAAGGTTCCGAGAAGAAAACTGCCAAGAAGGGAATTTTGAGCAAGGTGCTCAAGGCGATTATCACCGCCATCACAGGCACGGTGGCCACGGCTGTGGGCACGGCCGTCAGCGACAAAGTGACGGGCAAGAAAACCAAGTCGAAGACCTCCACAAAGGAGAAGGTCATCAAGAACACCACCTCCGCCGCGACGCGCACCATCACGCGCGAGATTTCGAGAGACATTTTGGGAAACATTTTGAAATAGATACGATATAGGACATTTGTAGAGACGCACGGTCGTGCGTCTCTACGGCCTCGATAACCCATAACCATATAAAAAAAATGCCTAAAGTATTAGTCATCTACACCGGCGGAACCATCGGCATGATGATGGATCCGGTGGACAAGGCCCTGAAGCCCTTTGAATTCAAGAATATCCGGCAGCAGCTGCCCATGCTGGACCTCCTGGAGTGCGACATCACCTTCAAGAGTTTGCTGCCTCTCATCGACTCATCGGACACCAACCCGCAGTTCTGGCTCCGGCTGGTGGACATGATCGAGACCGAATACCCGAACTATGACGGCTTTGTGGTGTTGCACGGCACCGACACGATGGCCTACACCTCCTCGGCGCTCAGCTTCCTGTTGGAGAACCTTGACAAGCCCGTCATCATCACCGGCTCGCAGCTGCCCTTGGGCGTGTTGCGCACCGACGGCCGTCGGAACATTCTCAACGCCATCGGCTTTGCCGCCGACAGCAAAAACGGGAGGCCTATGCTAAATGAGGTGTGCCTCTTCTTCCAGACCGCCCTGTTCCGCGGCAACCGTATCTACAAAGACGATGCCGCCAGCTTCAATGCTTTCCACTCGCCCAACTACCCGCATTTGGCCAATGTGGGCACCGAAATATCCTACAACGAGCACTGTCTGCTCCCCAAGAGCGTTCCCGGCACCTTCATCGCCCACCACAAAATGGATAACAACGTGGGGCTCATCAAGCTTTTCCCGGGCATCAACCTTGCCGCCATGGAGGCCATGCTGAACACGGAAGGTTTGCATGCCGTTGTGCTAGAAACTTTCGGCGTGGGCAATGCTCCGACCTCCCCCGAGTTCCTCAGGGTGCTCAAGGATGCCATCGACCGTGGCATCATCCTCGTCAACATCTCCCAATGCAAGGGCGGTGGCGGCGTGGAGATGCAACGCTACGCCACGGGCAAGCACCTTGCCGACATCGGTGTCACCTCCGGCAGTGACATGACCACTGAGGCGGCCCTCACCAAATTGATGTACCTCTTCGGCGAGGGTTATCCTTTGGATACTATACGGAAATTGTTGAAAATGTCCCTGCGCGGGGAGTTAACCGAGAACTACTAATGGAAATCGAAATCTGTTGCGGCTCTATCCAATCTGCCGCGAACGCCAAGGCCGGCGGTGCAAAGCGCATTGAGCTGTGCCAAGGGCTCGTAGAGGGCGGCACTACGCCTTCACTTGCCACCATACAGTACGCCGTCCGTGAACTCGGACTGCAAGTCTTCGTGCTTGTGCGTCCGCGAGGTGGTGATTTTTGCTACAACGAGCTGGAAATCAAAACCATGGAGGAAGATGTGGCCTTCTGCAAAGAAGTCGGAGCATCCGGAATTGTGGTCGGCTTCCTGCATCCCGACGGCACCATCGACACAGAGCTGACCCGCCGTTTCGTGGAGATAGCCGCCCCACTGCCCGTCACCTTCCACCGTGCCTTTGACGAGTGCAAGGAACCGCTGCAAGCCATGGAGCAGATTATCGACTGCGGGTGCAAACGCATCCTCACCTCTGGCTGCAAACCTACCGCCATGGAAGGTGCGGAGATGCTGCATCAGCTTGTCAAACAGGCTAACGGCCGTATCACCATCCTGGCCGGCAGCGGTATCACCCCGGAAAATGCCGTTGAACTGCGGGAAAAGACAGGGGTAACGGAAATCCATGGCTCCTGCAAAACCACCCGTCCCGACGGCGCGTGGGAGACGGATGCCAAGCAAGTGCGCGAACTGCTGAAGCGGTTAACCTACTGATATTTTCGAGATTCCGCTTGCTCACTTTGTTCGCAGCGGAATGGTGCACGCTACCGAATGCGTGAATCTCCTGATATGGCCGTTGCGACGTTTTTCGCAATAGCTAAGCGACCGGTCTGCTTGTAATGCTCCGTAGGGAAGTCGCGGTCGCGGAATTCGCAGTCCCTTACTTCATTTAGATTGTTCACCACAATGACGCCCCGCGCCTCGTAGCGATCGGTGACCCATTGTGCGTTGCGTTCCAGCAGCCAAATCAGGTCGGGACCACACAGGCTGTCAATCTGGTCGACGTTCTCGGGCAGAATGTGGAAAACGGGCTGCCAACCGCGTCGCTTGCACAACCGCACAATCTTGTCCAAGTCCTTGATTCTCGGATTCGTAGCATCCAGCTCGGTGGCAAAGTGTTTGATATGGTGGCAAGCCGTCTCGATGGTGTCGTATGAGGGATAGGTACCGTTGTAGAGCATGCCACTCTGCCCGACAGCACGGTCCCACTCGTCGGCATTATGGTACGGGGAAGGGTGGGGGAGGGTGAAGGTCTGCCGCTTGAAGCCCCTTCTCGCCAATGCGGAGCGCTGCTCGTCCGTCCATATCGGATAAGCCTTGAATGCCAACAACATACGTTGCCCGAACGACGGAATCTTCTTCATGAAAAGTTGCTCTTTCCGCAACGGCGTCTCCAAACTGGAGTAAATCCATTCCGCAGAGCATGACCGCAGATTGACCGTGACAATCGCCGTTTTCACCTCGCTTTGGCGGGGAATGTTGTTCAGAATGTCGTAATACACCCCCGCATGACACGCATCTTTCGCCAAATTGCCGACGCGATGTTCCGGCAGCAGGTCGTCTATCATCTGGCAGATGAAGCGTTTATCGGTGTCATCGTCGCTGTAGGTATGGTTCGACGACTCCCCGAGATAGACGATGTCCACGCCTTCCCGGGCGCGTTCGGAAATCTCCAACAGCGTACAGTTCTCCGCCCTGTCCTTGGGGTAGAGCGTGAAATAATAGATCACGTCCAACACGACGAGCATCCCCACCGCCATCAGCAACTTGAGGAACAATTTCCGGATTGTATGTTTTTCGTTGTCAGTCATTTAGAATTGGAAATAGATGAACGGGTATTGCTCAACGGAGGAGAGTGCGACGATGGCGAAAACCATCACGGCGTAGATGCCCCAACGCACAGCGGTTTTCTGCTGACCGCACCAAACATCGAAGCGGCTTTTGCGAATGAGGATATCCAGCAGGATGAAGAGCGCCAGCACGATCCAGGCCAACGGCTCGACGTGCAGTTGGGCGGGAGCCGCTCCATTGTGGAACAGCGCAGCGAAGAGGTCGTGGAGGTTTCCAAAGGAGGTTGCCCGGAAGACACTCCACAAAAGGGTCACAATCACGAAGGTTTTTGTCACATTGCAGATTTGGAGGAGAATTCTGCCGGTTTTATGCTCAATTTTGTCGAAAAGATGGATGTTGCGGAGTCCTCTTTCCAGAATCAGCAGCACCCCGTAGGCAAAGCCCCAAATCATGAACGTCCAGTTCGCGCCGTGCCAGATGCCGCATACCGTAAAGACTATCAGCGTGTTGAGTGCCCAACGCGGTACGGAGACGCGGTTGCCGCCGAGCGGGATGTAAAGGTAGTCGCGAAACCACGACGACAGGGAAATATGCCACCGCCGCCAAAACTCCTGCACGCTGCCGGAAAGGTAGGGAGTCTTGAAGTTGTCCACCAGCGTGAACCCCATCGAAAGGGCGCAACCGAGCGCGATGGTCGAATAGCCGAAAAAGTCGCCGTAAATCTGGAACGAGTAAAAGAGCATGCCAAGGAGGATGTCACCGCTGCTGAAAGCGGCCGGATCGGCGTAGATTTTGTCGACGTAGGTACCTAAATTGTCGGCCACCACCATCTTGAGAAAGAGTCCGAACAGGATGAGTCGCAGACCGTTGGCGATATTGTCATAGTTCAGTTCTTTCTTTTCGCGGAGCTGTCGTAGTAAGTTCTGCGGCCGCTCAATGGGGCCGGTGACAAGCTGCGGGTAGAACATCACGTAGAGGGCGTAATAGCCGAAGTGCCGCTCGGCCTTCTGGGTACCGCGATAGACCTCGATGACGTAACTCAGGCTCTGGAAAGTATGGAACGACAGACCGATGGGCAGGGCGATGTTCAGTACTTTCTGCGGGTGCGCCCACCCGAAATGCTGCGCAAGGGCGACCAGGTTCGCGCTGCAGAAGTTCAGATACTTGAAAATGAAGAGCACCAGACAGGTGGAGACAATACTGACCACCAGACAGGCTTTCTTCTTAGGGATTTCGTCCTTCCATTTCTCGATGAGAACACCAGCGGAATAGTCTATCGCAATGGTTATCAAGAGGATAAGAATATACTTCGGGATAAACCACATATAGAAGAAGCAGCTGGCGGCGAGCAGCATGAGCCAGCGCCATTTATGCGGCAGCAGATAGAACAGCAGCGTGACTATCGGGAAGAAAATCAGAAATTCTATCGAGTTGAAGAGCATTCCGTCGGTGTTTATTCAGGCGGCAAAGATAATCTTTTTTGCGGCACGCGCGAGCGGTGCAAATGGCGGGTGTCAGTGTCAAAAAAAAGTGTACCTTTGCGCCCTCAAAAATTGCGGATGTGGCGTAATGGTAGCCGCGCCAGACTTAGGATCTGGTGGCGTAAGCCGTGGGGGTTCGAGTCCCCCCATCCGCACTTTCCACAATGCTGAATGCTGAATGCAGAATGTTGAATAACATGGCCGAACCGTTTTCTCTAAACCCTCTATTTTTTGACGAAATCCGTGAGCGTTCCGATTCGTTGAAGGACGTTGTGGATATTCGGATTGATGAAAATCGGAATATTGTAACGTTCGGTAGGGTAGGGCGAGAGAAAATCCGCAAGGTGGTGATAGCGACGGCCATTCTTTCTGCTGTTATAGCGTATATCGTCATGCATCTAACAGATATAGAGGTAGTTGCGGCGGTGATTGTCGGTTTCTTTATTCTGGCGGCCGTCGGCTGGTACATGTCCGACAGTTTCCGTTCCGTTGTTGTAGACCTTAAACACAAACGGATTTCCTCGGTTCTATTTAACATAATATCTAAAGACTATCGTTTTGAAGATTATTGCGGCCCGCTGGTTTACATGCTGACGCTCAACGGTAGGGAACCGTCGCCAAAAGAGTTCTGCCTGAAATTCCGCCGCAAAGGCCGTATACATGAGTTACATCTTGCAGATTTGACACGGGGAAAGAATACAACGCCAAAAGAAAATCTCAAGCACTTATCCGCGCTTTGGAATATCATTGAGGAAAATTTCCAGCTTGATAAAGATTACGACGTGGAATACCAAATGAGCGCCCGCAACGCGATATTCGGATAAGTTTCTGTGGAGGCATCTGTGTCCTCGCAGATGCTTACCAACAACACGAATGTGGAGGCATCTGCGTCTCGCAGATGCTCATCATCAACTGCGGACGCAGTTGTCTCCATATATTCAATTCTCAGCGAGTTATCAGTTAAGTCTTAAGTCTCAAGTCTTAAGTCTCAGATGTCCTATAATTTATATTATGTTAAATAGGAAATACCGAACCCTCTCCTATGGTTGGCAGATTATCATAACAGAAATGGAAAGCTGAAAAATACTATTTTTGCGCGGTAAAATAAAATGACAGTTTTATGGTAGACTCTAATCATAATAATGAAGAAACAAGAGAATATGTCTCGCAGAATGATGTACATAGACTTAAACTGGTGGAACGCAAATATCTGCTGCCGTTCATCCTCATTACATCGCTGTTCGCGTTGTGGGGATTTGCCAATGACATCACCAATCCGATGGTTGCGGCATTCCAAACATTGATGGAGCTCAGCGCGACGAAGGCTTCACTCGTCCAGTTCGCCTTCTACGGCGGCTACGCCACGATGGCCATCCCCGCGGCTCTCTTCATCCGCAAATTCTCTTACAAGAAAGGCATCATCCTCGGGCTCGCTCTCTACGCCGTCGGCGCATTCCTCTTCATCCCCGCCGCCGCCTACCAGAAATTCTCCTACTTCTGTCTCTCGCTCTACATCCTCACTTTCGGACTTGCCTTCCTTGAAACCACCGCGAGCCCCTTCATCTTGTCGTTAGGCCGCAAGGAGAACGCCACCCGCCGCCTCAACCTCGCGCAGGCTTTCAATCCAATGGGCTCGCTCTGCGGCATGGCCGTGGCCTCCCTTATCGTGCTGCCGAACCTCTGGTCCGACCGCCGCGATGCCGCCGGCAACATTATCTTCCCCACCCTCCCCGACTCCGAAAAGGCCGCCATCCGCCTCCACGACCTCACCGTGATCCGTGATCCCTATGTTGCTATCGGCCTTGTAGTTCTTATCATGTTGATAGTCATCGCGTTGGTAAAGATGCCGGACACCACCGGCAAAGGCGAAAAACAGAACAGCGTACGGCAAACCCTCGCCAACCTCTGGCGCAACAAAGTCTATCGCGAAGGTGTTGTTTCCCAAGTTTTCTACGTTGCCGCCCAGATCATGACCTGGACATTCATTATCCAATATGCTGACAATCTTGGAATTAACAAAGCCACGGCGCAGAACTACAACATCGTGGCCATGATTCTGTTTCTCTGCGGACGATTTATCTCCACTTTCCTGATGAAATACGTGAACGGCCGGAAGCTGTTGGCTATTTTCGGGGTTTGCGCGGGCTTTTGTGCCCTTGGGGCTGTCCTTATCGTCGGCATGCCGGGACTCTATTGTCTGATGGGCATCAGCCTCTTCATGAGCCTGATGTTCCCGACGATTTACGGTATCGCGCTGGAAAACGTCTCCCTGCAGGACTCCACGCTCGGCGCGGCCTTCCTCGTGATGGCCATCGTGGGCGGCGCGCTCATGCCCCCGTTGCAAGGCAGAATCATCGACTGCGGCACCATCCTCGGCCACCCCGCCGTCAACGTCAGCTATGCCCTGCCGCTGTTCTGCTTCGCAGTGGTGACTCTTTACGGCATCCGCTCCTACAGACGCACGAAAAACGAAAATCCGATAGCGTAGTTTTCTGTTTGTCAGTCGTTTTTCAACGTATCCCGCAAAAGTTCGTCGATATACGACTGCACCGGGATAAAACTCCAATATTTAACCATTTGGTAACATTCAAGGGCCTTATGGTAATCCTGCGGCACGCCTTTGCCGTGGTGATAGAGCACTCCTAAGCGTAAAGTGCACTCGAAATTACCAATTTCGTCGCCTTTCGCGTACCACGCGGCGGCCTGCAGATAATCCTGCCGCACACCGTTGCCCTTCTCGTAACATTCGCCCAACAGCAGGCAGGCTTCCGCGCTCTCCTGGTCGGCGGCCTCGCGCAGCCACCAAAACGCCTCTTCGTAACTTTGGGTGTCGCCACGTTCCAGACAAATCTCGGCCAACGCCACTTGCGATGTCTCGTCCCCTTGCCGGGCGGCCAGGCGGTACCATTTCACGGCCTCCTCGAGATCACTCTTCCCTAAGATGGAATGGCGGTAGTTGCAACCCAGAACGCGCTGCGCCTCCATATTCCCGTTCTCTCCCGCCCGAAGATACCATTTCAATGCCTCCTCATGGTCCTTGCAGACACCGTCGCCGCTTTGGTAACGTTCGCCCATTTTGTACTGGGCTTCGGGATCGCCACGCTCAGCAAGTGCCATCTCGTCAAGCGCCTCTTCGGAGGCATTCTCGTCGTTAACCTGATGTCCGTAAAAATACACCTGGTGCGACATCATATCCTCTAAATTTGCCAACTTGGACCGGTAATGCTTTGGATATCGCTCGACGAGGAGCCGGTAAATCTCCACTGCCTCCGACATGGCCTGCATCGCACGTTTTGCATAGCACAGCCGGAGGAGCATCCCGCCATAAACAAAAGAGGTGTCGGCCCAAAGCGGCAACGCGGCATCCGGATCCTCGGCAGCCAACAGCCGACAGATCTCCAATGCCTCCGAGAAAACCGCCTCCACACTGGGATCGCACTCATACCAGTAAGATTCGGACGGAATGTATTCCGACTCGTATATTTCTTGTCTATTTGACTTATATACAAGCACCTGAGCGTATCCTCGAAGCGTGAGGACCAACGAAGGCAGGGCATTTTCCGGATCCTCTGCGACCTGCTCACGCAACATTGTGAGCACCTCCTCATAAATCCGGATACTTCGGAGTTCCATAAGGTGGTCGTCCAAAAAATGGGCATATTCCGTCATCAGGCCGACCAATGCCATCTTCGGAAGACAGCTGCGACCGCAGGTGACGCAGGTTTTGTAGATGGAGAGGGCTTCCTGCTTCCAGTCGTCGGGGGCATCCACACGCAGAAGCCGCAACCGCAGCAGGGCTTCCCCAATGAGGCTCTCCCCTGTCGCGCAGTCGCCTTCGCGGGCGGCCTTCCGCAGTTCCTTCTTGATTTCCGGCAGTGTCAGGACGGTCATTGCCGCCTCGTGCGCCCCGTGCCAGAAGAGCTCCTCCGCCTTCTTCCATCGGGGACCCGCCGTGGACCGTGACATTTGCGCGACCACTACGGCCACATCCGTCAGCTTGTCGCCCAGATCGGTCAGTGCTTTTAATTCCCGATTCACGCTTTCCTGACGAAGTGTCTCCTCGGTGTTTTCGGCTTTTGGGTCGCCAAGTTCCCGTCCCGAGAGGAAATCGTCTAACAGGGAATCCATCCCGTAGTCCTTCTCCTCGGCCTGCCGCACCTTCTCCATGATTTTGCGGTAGCCCGAAGATTTGTACACAAAGGGCAGATTATTCAACGGGAGAATCGGGATGCCGCATACCGTCAGCCAGTCCTTCTCCACCGCAAGCATGTCGTAATAGAGGTCGTTCAGCGCGGTCTGCAATTGCAGTACGAACTGCACTGCGCGGGTTTCCACATCCCCGGAGAGGCGGAAGCGGATGGCGTCGTATGTTCCGTCGCCCCACCCCACCCTGCCGATGTGCAGTCCGCACGGCCCAACCGCCTCGTTGAGCTGTTCCACGAGCAGCTCAATCAGCGTCCGCTCATCGGGCAGCTCATCGTGGGGTTCTATGTCGATGATAAGGGTGCGCATAACGCCATATTATGACGTCTCTACAGCCGTATCTTCCGGAACATTCGGTTCCAGCGCACCTTGCCCTTGTCGCTCCAGGTCTTGAACTTGTCGATGGAGAGCCACACGACGGAAGCCTTGCCCACTATGTGGTCCTCCGGCACGAAGCCCCAGAAACGGGAGTCGGCGGAGTTGTGGCGGTTGTCACCCATCATGAAATAGTAGTCCATCGCGAAGGTGTAGGTTGTGGCGGGCTGTCCGTCAATGAAGACTTTGCCGTCCTGCACCTTCAAGTCGTGACCCTCGTAGTTGTGGATGACCTTCTCGTACAGGGCGATGTTCTCGGGAGTGATGTCCACCGTCATACCCTTCTTCGGGATGACCAGCGGCCCGAAGAAATCCTTGTTCCATTTGTAGTTGCTGTCGTGCGGGAAGATGTCGGGCTCGTAGACACCTTCGTCGTCGCTGATCAGCTGCACGTTATAGCCCTTCTTTTCAATGAGCTGCTTCTGCTCTGCATTCAATCGGTAAACGTAACGGCTGATGTCCACCTGTTGCATGTCCTCCTCGTTGATATTCAAGCTTTTACGCTCTTTCTTAGAAAGTTGCAGACCGTTAGGATGCGACACAAGGTACATGAACTGGATACGGTCGGGGTTCACCGCCTTCTGCCCGTTAATGTAGACCTGGCAGTCGCGGACCTCTAACTTGTCGCCGGGGATGCCGATGCAGCGTTTCACGTAGTTCTCTCGCTTGTCGACGGGCCGTGCGATGACCTTGTACTCGCTCCAGACCGCCTCCCTACCCTTTCCGGGATAATAGGCACCGGGGTATTTGAGCCGTATCTGCTGGATGTATTCCGGCGGATAGTGGCGGAAGAGGTTGCCCTTCTCCGCATCGGAAGCGGCGGGATTGAGCATGGCCTCGAACTCGCGCACGATAGCGTAGTAGCTCTCCGCCTGCCGCTCCACCACCACGGTGTCGCCGTCAGGGTAGTTGAAGACCACCACGTCGTTGTTGCGCACGGGTTTGAGGGCTTTGCCGCGGATGTAGGGCAGCTTGATGATTTCCGAATAGGACTTAACCTCGGTCTTCGGCAGCTTGTTATGGATAAACGGCACGGCTACAGGGGTCTGCGGCACACGTACGCCGTAGGCTATCTTGCTGACCGACAGGAAGTCGCCAATCATCAGCGAGCTCTCCATGGAAGAGGTCGGGATGGTATAGAGTTCGAACCAGCAGGAGCGGATGATGTAGGCAGCAGCCACCGCGAAAATCAGCGCATCGCCCCACGAGCGCGCGGAAGTCTTCTTCGGCCTCTCCAGATTCTCCGGCGTGACGTAGTGCTCCTTCTTCGAAAAACCCAACCAAGGCAGGTAGAACGGGAAGAATATCGTACCGAGAATCAGCGGCACATAGCTGTATTTGTTGAACTGCCGGATGGTCTCCCAAACCATGTAGAAGAACATGAAGATGCCGAGATACGGAATCAGGAACAGCAGCATCCACCACCATTTCCGCCCGATGACCACCTTGATCCACAACCAGATGTTGTAAAACGGGATGAGCGACAGCCACGGCTTGAGCCCAGCCTTTTTGAAGATGCCCCACATTCCGACCTGCCAGCCGAGGAAGGAGACGATGAGGATGACGACTAATGCGGTTTTCGATATAAACATTTCTTTGAATGGTTATGGGTTATTGGTTATTGGTTATTGGTTATTGAGGGTTTAAGGGTAAAGACTTCCAAGAGGGCTGCAAGCCCGACACGTGTTAACCCAGGGTGAGCGATAGCGAGCCCTGGGGCAAAGGTCAAAGGTCAAAGGTCAAAGTCTTATCAAACGGGTAAACACCCGCCGGTTGGCCTACAATCCATTCGGCGGCGTGGACGGCGCCGAGGGCGAATCCCTCGCGGCCGTGGGCGGTGTGGCGGATTTCAATGTCATCCTCGGGAGAAGACCAGGTCACGACGTGCGTGCCGGGCACCTCGTCCTCGCGGATGGCCGTGACGGGCAGCACTACGCGGGTATGGTCGCAGGGAGTGAGCTTCCACTCCTGCAGATTCTCCACCTCGCGAATGATGTCCTGCGCGATATGGATGGCGGTACCGCTCGGGGCGTCTTTCTTGTGGATATGGTGCGTCTCCTCCACAGCGGCCGTGTAACGTTCCTGCGTGTTCATCAGCTTCGCCAACAACTGGTTGACTTTGAAGAAAATGTTGACTCCGATGCTGAAGTTGGCGCCATAGACGAGTCGCCCGTTGTGTGCGGCGCAGAGGGTCTTCACTTCGTCGAGACGGTCAAGCCAGCCGGTGGTGCCCACCACAATCGGCACGTTCGCCTCGAAGGCGCGAGACATATTCGGCACTGCCGCAGACGGTTCGGAGAAGTCGATGGCGACATCCGCCTTCTTGAAATCATCGGCAAAGGTCTGCCAATCGGCCTCCGTGTCAATCACAGCGGCGATTCCGTGACCGCGCTCGCGCAGAACACGCTCCACGATGTGGCCCATTTTCCCGTATCCTAATATTGCGACGTTCATAATGCTTATTTTCCTAATGCCTTTTTCACGGCCTTCTCAATCTCCTCGCCGCGCAAATCGCGGGCAATGATTTTCCCATCCTTGCCGATGAGCAGAATCTGCGGGATGCCGTCAACGCCATAGACATCGGTGGCGTTGCGGGTGGGGTCGGTCAGCTGGATCCACGTCATGTTCATGTCCTTGATGGCCTTGGCCTGCCCGTCGGGCTTGTCCCACACGTTGAGGCTCACCACCACGAAGTCCTTGCCACCGTATTGCTCGTGAATTTTCTTGATGTTGGGAATCTCGCGACGGCACGGTGCACACCAGGAGGCCCAAAAGTCGATGAGGGCAACCTTGTCCTTGATAACCTTGCTCAACTTTATCGGCTTACCCGTCTTATAATCTGTAAGATCAAGGTCTATGAACGGTTTTCCGGCAGCCGTGTGGCTCAGAATCTCCATCTTAGACAGTTTCTGCACTAACGGCTGGTAAGAAGTCACCGCCGGCGAGGCCCCATCAAGCAGTTCGACAATTGTCTCGTAGTCTGCACCATCATAGTCAATCAGCATATCCATCGTCAATGCACCTATGGGGTTGTCCTTGTTTGCTTTGTACGATTCTATCAGATATGCAATCAGCCCGTCATAGCGTCTTGAAGCTTTTTCCTCAAGGTCCCCAAGGACGTCGGCAGGCGTGTTCGTAGCCTCGTTCATTTGGCGATAGTAGGCATTGATGACACTCACTTCGTAGCGGCACTTCTTCGCAATCTTGTTATACCGGTCGTTCAGCAGGGTGCCGGAAAGCGAATCCGTCACTAAGTCGGCGTAAATGTCACCCGGTTCCGCGACGATGCTCAGGAAATAGTAGCTGCGGGGATTGCTGTTCTGCGGATCAGTCTTCAGCATGGCCGCGAACGGCTCCGCCACCTCAATATTGAGCGTAAAGGCACTGTCCACTATCTTCGTGGAAGCCAGCGCCTTGCCGGTGTTCATATCCAGTACGGCGATGTTCTTGCCCTGTAGCTCAGGCACGGCCACCCGGCCTGTGATTTGGCAATTTTGGGCATTTGCACTTATGGCCAGCATTAGGCATATAGCCAGCGTTTTTGTAATTCTATTCATATTCGTCATCGTTTTATTCTACTGGTTCCACACTGTGGCTATCGCCTTGCGTGGGGTTAATTGCGCTACCGAGCTCTTGCCCCTAACGGGGCTGCTTAAGGAATATTCTTCATTCATCATTCAGCATTCAGCATTCATCATTCAGCATTCATCATTTAAAAGACAAGGCCAGACTGACCCCGTACGACGGCGAGGTGTTGATCGGGTTGGGCAGCACCATCGGGCTCCAGTAGAGCGAGAGGTCGTCGGAGACATCGAAATAGTAGAGGTGGGCGTCCACCATGGCATCGATAAAGTTGAGGGTGTAGATAATGGCAGTGGCGGCAATGCAGATCTCCATGTTGCGCTGGGAGGTCTGCTTCAAGGCGAGGATGTTCTCGTCGGGTATGTCGGCGAGGCTGGGAATCAGCAACTCGGTGTTGCCGTCGCGACGATTGATGAACTCGCGGCGGTAGAGCATCATGTCAGTGGCGTACTTGGTCAGGAAATAGCACGAAGCGTCCAAAAGTCCATAGACAATGGGCACTTTCCAATACTTTTTGTTGTAAATCTGACCGCCTCCTGGAATGATGGACCAGAGGATGGCCGCCGTGGGGCTGTGCTTGGCCACCTGCACGGAATCCTGCGCCTTCACGCGCGAGGTGTTTTTGGTGTTAATCTCCTGAGAATACGCAAACAGACTCATACAGAGCAGGATAACTATTGTAAGAATCTGTTTGAAATGTTTCATAAGGGGAAAGTAGTTGGTTTCAAGTTTCAGGTTTCAAGTTTCAGGTTTCAGGTGGAACGGTAGATTTCGTGATTTTCGAACCGACAACCAACGCGGGAAAGTCTGTTTTATTGCAGGAGATCCAAAATATGTTTCAGTTCCTCATCGGAGGTGAAGGGAATCTGGATCTGGCCCTTGCCGGAAATGTCCTTCTTGATGTTCACCTTCGTGTTCAGTTTCTTGGAGATGGCAGTCTGGGCGGTGCGCACCTCGTCCGACAGCGTGATTTTCACCTTCGACTTCTTATTGCGCGCCCCTTCCAACGTCTTCTTCACTAACGTCTCAGTCTGCCGCACCGAAAGCTGATCGTTCACAATCTGTTTCACGAGCTTGGCTTGCACGTCCTCGTCCTCCACGGGTACGAGTGCGCGGGCATGGCCCATGGAAAGCTTCCCATCGCGGACGGCAATCTGCGCGGGCGTGGAGAGCTTGAGCAGACGGAGGTAATTGGAGATGGTGGTGTTGGTCTTGCCCACCTTGGTGCCGAGCTCCTCTTGCGTGAGGTGGCACTCGTCGATGAGCATCTGATAGCTCATCGCGATTTCGAGGGCGTTCAGATCTGCACGCTGGATGTTCTCCACGAGAGCCATCTGGATGGACTGCGCGTCGTCAACGGTACGCACGAAGGCGGGGATCTCGGTCAGACCGGCAATCTGGGCGGCGCGGAATCGGCGTTCGCCGGAGATGAGCTGGTACTTGCCGTTGCCCACGGGGCGCACCGTCACCGGCTGGATGAGCCCGTAGGTGACGATGGACTTCGCCAACTCCATCAGCGACTCCTCGTCGAACTGGGTGCGCGGCTGGTAGGGGTTCGCCTCTATCGAGTCGATATGGATGTTCGTGTTACCGCTCACCACCTGGGCGTTCTCCTTGCGCACGGGAATTTCGATGTTCCCGAGCATTGCCTCCAGGCCCCGGCGAGCGGGTTTTTCGTTCTTGTTCATTTTGTTTGTCGTTTGTTGTTATAATCCCAGGGCTCACTCCGTTCACCCTGGGTTAGCATACGTCGAGCTTTCAGCCCTTTTTGGAATCCCAGGGCTCACTCCGTTCACCCTGGGTTGACACGTGTCGGGCTTGCAGCCCTCTTGGAATAGCAATCTAATGTTCTACACCCTAAGTCTTAAGTCAAAGGTCAAAGTCAAAGGTCAAAGTCAAAGGTCAAAGTCACACAGTGTAGCCGTTCTTCAGCAGGAACTCCTTGGCGAGGTTCATGTAGTTGACGTGGCCCACGGACTTGATGTCATAGACGGCGATGGGAACGCCGTAACTGGGTGCTTCACTGAGTCTTACGGTACGGTTGATGACGGTGTCGAACACGATGTCGCGACAGTGGAAACGCACGTCCTCATAGACCGCGTTGGCCGACTTGTAGCGGTTGGTGTACATGGTCATCAGGATGCCCTCGATGGAGAGCTCCGGATTCATGTTGGACTGCACAATGCGCACGGTGTTGAGCAGTTTGCCGAGACCTTCGAGGGCGAAATACTCGCACTGCACGGGGATGATCACCGAGTCAGAGGCCACCAAGGCGTTGAGCGTCACCAATCCGAGCGACGGAGCACAGTCGATGAACAGAAAGTCGTAGTCGTTCTTCACGTCGGCAAGGGCATCGCGCATGCGGTATTCGCGGCGGTCGTAGGCAATCATCTCGATTTCGGCGCCCACGAGGTGGATGGTGGCGGGCAGCAGGAAGAGGTTCGGGGTACTGGTCTCCACCACGGCCTCCGAAGCCATCTTGCCGTTCACGATGCAGTCGTAGATGCTCAGGGTGTCGTCGTCGGGATAAACACCCACGCCGCTCGACGCGTTGCCCTGCGGGTCTGCGTCAATGAGCAGCACGCGGAAGTCGAGCAAAGCCAACGAGGCCGCGAGATTCACAGCCGTCGTTGTCTTACCCACCCCACCCTTCTGGTTTACGATGGATACTATCTTCCCCATTATAATGAAAGGTCTATGTCGTCGAAGGAAATACCGAGGTCCTCGTCCATCTCTTCCTGTTTCTCAAACCCGTCGTTCTCGAAGAAGTTGTCCTCCGCGGGCACGGTGCCGTCCTCGATAAAGCCAATCACACCGGAAAGCGCGTTCTGGAATTTCTCGAAATCTTCCGGATAGAGAAATATCTTGTGCTTCTCGTAGAAGAAGTTGCCGTTGTCGGCGTTGAATTTGCGCTTGCTCTCCGTGATGGTGAGGTACATCTCCTCGTTGCGGCTCTTCTTCACATCGAAAAAGTAGGTTCTTTTCCCGGCCTTCACCGCTCTGGAAAGCACTTCATTTCTGTCTTGATTTTCCATAATCGTTACTCGTTTTATTGATTCAAATTCGACTGCAAAAGTACGAAATTTCATTCACGCAGCCAATATTTTTGAAAATTATTTTCTTTTTTGCACTTTTTGAGACTGTTTTGTAGTTTGCTGCTGTTTTTGCTGCTGTTGCTTGAGCATCTGCTGTTGCTGCTTCTGCAACTGCTCCATCTTCTGCTCCCAACGCGATTTCTTGACCGGTTTCTTCATCGTCTCCTGCATCTCGGCACGAAGCTTGTCCTCATCGACGGCCATGCGGAAGATGAACATCTGCAAGAAGGTGACGAGGTTGAAGAGCAGGTAGTAGTACGTGAGGGCGGAAGCGAAGTTGTTGAACATGAACAGGAACATGACCGGCATCATATACATCATGATGTTCATCATGCGCTGCTGGTCCTTGTTGCCCTGCGTGGGAGCCATCAGCTTCTGGTTCAGCCAAGTATAGACAATCGTGGCGATGGTCATCAGGACGGTGAACAAGCTGAGGTGGTCGCCAAGCAGCGGCACACGATGCCCGAAATCCCAGATGGAGTCGTACGTGGAGAGGTCCTCGGCCCAGAGGAACGGCTGTTGGCGCAGCTCGTAGGAGGCCGGGAAGAAGCGGTACATGGCGATGAGGATGGGCATCTGGAGCAGCATCGGCACGCAGCCGCCGGCCGGTTTCACGCCCGCGCTGCGGTAGAGCGCCATCGTGGCCTGCTGCTTCTTCATCATGTCCTCCTCTTTCGGGTATTTCTCGTTGATAGCCTCGATTTCGGGCTTCAGCACACGCATCTTGGCCGACGACATGTAGGTCTTGTAACTCACCGGCAACACCACAATCTTGATGAAGATGGTGAGAATCAGGATGATAAGTCCATAGCTCAAACCGTAGGCTTCCAACCAGTTGAAAATCGGGATGATGATGAAACGGTTGATCCACTGCAGCAGGAAGAAGCCCCAACCCAGCGGCACCTGGCGTTCCAGCTTGTTGTCATACCCCTTAAGCAGGCGGTACTGGTTCGGCCCCACAAACATGTACATCCCGAAATGGCCCTTGTTAAGGTCGCTTATCTCGAAATCCAAGGCGGCATCCAAGTCCTTGAGCACATTCGTCTCGCTCTTGTCGGGCAGCTGCACAGAAAGCGTCCCTGAGGTGAACGGCTTGTCGGTTGTCACTAAACAGGTGGTGAAGAACTGTTGCTTGAAGGAGACCCATTTCAGCGGCGAGGTGAAGTCCTTCTTGTCGGCCTTGCGTTCGTCAAGGTTGTCCACCTCGTCCCCACTGTCCATATAATATATAGAGGTAATGTTCTTCTCATAGTCGTAGTTCTTCTCCACACACTTGGGCTGCGCGTTCCACATCATTGTGAAGGAACGGCGACTCGGGTAAAGATAGGGCTCCATGTTGACGAAATTGACCTGATAGTCAAACTTGTAGTCGTCATTGGAGAAGGTGTAGAGGTATTCGATGTACGCTTTCTGGTTGAGCACCTGGCAACCTGTACTGTCGGCGGCGGCGTTGGGGTAAAGCCTGAGCGACAACTTGTTGTGCTGCTCATCAACCACAAGTTCATCCACGTTGGCCACGAAGTAGCAGTCGGCGGTGGAGATTTCGGTCTGGTCGCGGAGCATGAGGTTGAGGGCCATTTGGTTGGAACCGCCCTCATAGATGACAAGGGGCTCCTTCTCGGCGTCCTTGGGGGTGTAACGGTAGACATCCTTGAGCTGGATTTCGCGGAGGTAGCCGCCCTGCTTGCTGAAGCGGTAGTAAGCCTTGGCCGTCTCCACGGTGTAGTCGCCCTCGCCCACCTGCGCGTTGGAGAACTTCTGGGCAGGGGTAAGAGTCGCGACAGCGGGCGCCGTCGTGTCCTGAAGGGTATCGTTTTGCGCGTCCAAGGAGAGGCTGGCGGCCTCCTTCGCCTCCTTTTCCATTTCTTCCGCCATTAACGCTTCCTCTGCGGCCTTCTGCTTCTTCACCTGAGAGGTCTGGAAGAAGCTAAATCCCAGAAACAGCGCGAAAATCAGCAGTAGTCCAATAACTGTATTCTTATCCATTTTTCAATTTTAAAACGGCGGCAAAAGTACAAAAAAAATGGTTATCCGTCGTGGGTTATTGAAATCATGCCGCAGGAATGCCGCCGACAACACGCACCACCTTGAAAAAAATCCCCAAAAGCAGATGTCATATCCAAAAAAATTATAGTTTTGCAGGGTCATCTTATGTATTAACAAACGTTTGCAGATTTCAATGCTATACTTTACGATGGAAAGGTTTAAGAGACCGTATATCAAAGCAATACACCGTATTTGCCTTGTTACTTTATTGCTGGTGGCGAGCCATCAGGTGGATGCCCAGGAAAAGATAATCTTCACGCCGCAATGGACTGCGCAGGCTCAATTCGCCGGCTACTATGTGGCGCAGGAAAAAGGGTTCTACAAGGAAGCGGGACTTTCGGTGGAGATTGTCCACCCATCGCTCACGCAACCGGCCATGAAACGCATCCAGAACAATGAAAGCCATGCCACCACCCTGCAACTCTGCCAGGC
>Ga0310696_10002174_pt1 | contig 26494 bp, 17 predicted proteins | sample AusTroGonzalo_MG_4_FD_203885 | JGI IMG/M metagenome (GOLD analysis project Ga0310696, IMG submission 203885) | Bovine rumen microbial communities from tropical cattle in Woodstock, Queensland, Australia - Gonzalo_02 (v2) (version 2) | ecosystem: Host-associated > Mammals > Digestive system >...
CCGGTTCCGGAGCGCTCCCGAAGGGAGTGTCGAACAATTGACCGCTTCTTTCGTGCTGCCGGTTATAGGCTATAGTGAAGCGGCACAGCAGCTCCCCGTTGAAGGCGGAGAAGGACTGAAGGCTCCGTGCTGTCTGCTGCGAATGGGTGTGATTGGGCATCAGGCTGAATGCATATGTAACTATCCCGTGCTTCAGGGCAAGGCAGCAGTACAGGGTGATGTAATAAATGCAGTCTTCGAGGCAGTAGAAAATGATGCCTCCTTCTTTTCCCTTGACATAGACGTGATGCGGGACGTTTTCCTTGAAGATCCTTCTTTTCATAGTTCTCAGTTTTGTGCAGGCAAATATAACGGGGAGTTTCGGATAATCGAAGGGGTCAGTCCCGTCTTTCGTCACAAAAATATGTTTTTGTATGAAATTTATCTTTTTTTATGCCGCCGGACTTTTTTGCATGCAGCACTTAAGACATTATCAGTCAACGAGTTGATGCTTCGTCCCCGGGCGGAAACGGAGGGGGGAGATTGCTTAATCCGAAGATAATCAGGCGTATAGGTGCTGCACGTGAAACGAGCGGCCGGGTCAGTAGCCGATGTGAGAATGTCAGTAGTCGACGTGGGAATGTCAGTAGCAGATGTGAGAGTGTCAGTAGTCGACGTGGGAGAGGAAGAGGGCGTGGCCCGGGACGGATTCGCCGGCCATGGAGCGGAACGGAGTTCCGTCCGGGGCCGTGCGGAGCCGTCCGCCGGCGCCGGCCCTGTCCGTGTCGCTCAAGTCTGTGGAAGTGTAGTCGGGCGGGAGTATGAGGGCGGCGAAGTCGGCGACGCTGCGGCGGCCCCGGCCGACCTCGATGAGGGAGCCGACGACGGCGCGGACCATGTTCCGCAGGAACCGGTCCGCTGAGATGCGGAAAAAGAGGTAGAGCGGGGCCGCCGGGGCGGGGGAGGCTGGGCAGATTCCTTCGCTGCGCTCGGAATGACAGGGGGGCAGGTCGTCGGGGCGGGAGGCGGCGGGGGCGAAGTCCAGGACCGCCACGTGGTCCGGAGTGTAAGGAGCCCAGAAGGCCTCAGTGACCGTGCAGACGGAGGTGCGGTTGTCGCTGCCGGACTTCTCGAAGCAGCGGAAGTCGTGAGTCCCTGTAAGCAGGGCGGCGGCCTCGTTCATCGCATTGATATCCAGCCCCCAGGGACAGTAGTAGGACCTCGCTTCGATGAACGGGTCTTTGGTCCTGTGCAAAAAATAAGTATATTCGCGCCTTGTGGCGCTGAACCTGGCGTGAAGGTCCCCGTCCACAGGACGGACGGAGTGCACGACTATGCCGCGTGGCAAAATGGCATTTAATTTGTAGCCGAAGCGGTCTGTATCTATGACTTTGTCATAGTCGAAATGCGCCACGTAGCCTATTGCGTTGACTTTCGAGTCGGTACGGCCTGCGCCCACCACCTGCACCGGCTCCTTCAGGAGAGTCGAGAGCGTCCGCTCGAGACATTCCTGAACGGTGACGGCATTGGGCTGGAACTGCCATCCGCAGAAATCCGCCCCGTCGTACGAAAGATTGATGAAATATCGCATGGTGGCACGAAATGATGGATGCGCTTCGTCGCGGTGAAATGCACCATTGCGCCGGCGGCCGCATCCGATGATGCAAAAATATTAAAAAAACGATAGAATGGAAAGTGTAAACATCAAAGAGCTCAATGACCGCATCCAGAAAGAGAGCGCGTTCGTGGACATCCTCTCCCTGGAGATGGGCAAGGTCATCGTAGGACAGAAACACCTCGTGGAGAATCTGTTCATCGGCCTCCTGGCCGGCGGCCACATCCTGCTGGAGGGCGTCCCCGGACTTGCCAAGACATTGGCCATCAACACTTTGGCTCAGGCTGTCAACGCCAAGTTCAGCCGCATCCAGTTCACCCCTGACCTCCTCCCTGCCGATGTGACCGGTACGCTCATCTACTCGCAGAAGAACGAGCGCTTCGAAGTCCGCAAGGGCCCCGTTTTCGCCAATTTCGTCCTGGCCGATGAAATCAACCGTTCCCCGGCGAAGGTCCAGTCCGCCCTGCTCGAGGCCATGCAGGAGAAGCAGGTCACCCTGGGCGACGAGACCTTCAAGCTCCCCGAGCCCTTCCTCGTGATGGCCACCCAGAACCCCATCGAGCAGGAGGGTACCTATCCGCTCCCGGAAGCCCAGGTCGACCGTTTTATGCTGAAGGTCGTCGTGGACTATCCCAAGAAGGATGAAGAGCGCCTGATAGTCAGGATGAACAATTCTGGAGAGTTCCCGAAGGCCAGCCCTGTCGTCAGCCCCGAGGACATCATGCGCGCCCGCCAGGTCGTCCGCGACGTCTATATGGACGAGAAGATCGAGCGCTACATCGTGGACATCGTGTACGCCACCCGCACTCCGGCCGACTACAACCTCTCCAACCTCAAGGATCTCATCTCGTACGGCGCATCACCGCGCGCCAGCATCTCCCTGTCGCTTGCCGCCAAGGCCTACGCCTTCATCAAGCGCCGCGGCTACGTCATCCCCGAGGATGTCCGCGCCGTCTGCCCCGAGGTGCTCCGCCACCGTATCGGCCTCACCTATGAGGCTGAAGCCGAGAATGTTACGACCGAGGAAATCATCTCCCAGGTCATCAACGCAGTGAACGTGCCGTAATGGAGAACACCCAGGCGACAGACCTTCTCAAGAAGGTCAGGAAGATCGAGATCCGCACCAGGGCGCTGAGCCACCAGGTCTTTGCAGGCGAGTACCACTCCGCCTACAAGGGCCGCGGTATGGCCTTCAGCGAAGTGCGCGAGTACCAGTACGGCGACGACGTCCGCAACATGGACTGGAACGTCACCGCCAGGCTCCGTTCGCCCTATGTCAAGGTCTTCGAGGAGGAGCGCGAGCTCACCGTCATGCTGCTCGTCGACGTCAGCCGTTCCGGCCTTTTCGGCACGGACACCATGACCAAGCGGGAGCTCGTCGCCGAGGTAGCGGCCGTGCTGGCCTTCTCCGCCATACTCAACAACGACAAGGTCGGCGCCCTCTTCTTCAGCGACCACGTGGAGGAGTTCATCCCCCCGAAGAAGGGCCGCAGCCATCTCCTTCACATCATCAGGGAGATCATCGGGCTCAAGCCCACGTCGGACGGCACCGACATCTCCGGAGCCCTGCGCTTCCTCACCAACGCGATGAAGAAGAAATGCACGGCCTTCCTGCTCAGCGACATGCTCGATGTCGACGAGGAAGGACGCCCGCGCTATGAGGACGCGCTCAAGGTGGCGGTGAACCGCCACGACCTCTCCGTCCTCAAGGTCTATGACCCTCGCGAGCGCGCCATCCCCGACGTCGGCCTCGTCCACGTCAAGGACTCCGAGACGGGCGAGGCCGCCTGGATCGACACCGGCAGCCGCAGGGTCCGCGAGGCTTACTCCGAGTGGTTCCGCACCGTCGGCGAGAACGAAGGCAGGCTTTTCAACAAATATCGGACGGACAATATAGACATCGCCACCACCGACGACTATGTCAGCCGTCTGATGCTTTTTTTCAACAGGAAATGAGAAAGTTGTCCATAGCTGCAGCCGTCGCGGCGCTTTTGCTGCCGCTTTCCTCCCGGGCCCAGGGCCTGAAGGAGATGGAAGGCTCGTTCCTCGAGCCCCTGCAGCAGCGGGATTCCATACTGATAGCCGACCAGCTGCGCTACGGCTTCACGCTCGACGACGTGGCCGAGGGCACCGAGCTCCGCATGCAGGACTACTCCAAGGCCTTCGGCGACACGCTGATCGTGGTCCGCAACTGGCAGGTCGATACCCTCAAGGTCGTGCGCAAGGGCCGCAAGGGCCCCGCGCGCTACAATCTGCGCGGGGACGTTGTGCTGGCCCCCTTCGAGGCCGGCATCTACCACCTGCCTCGCATCGCCATCCAGCGCATTACGCCTGAAGGGACCATTGATACCCTGCTGTTCGACCCGCAGGACATGGAGGTCACCACCATTCCGGTGGATACCACCACGTATGTCCCCCACGACATCAAGGGGCAGATGCGATATCCGCTGACTTTCAAGGAAATACTTCCGTATATCCTGGGCATCCTTCTGCTGGCCGGGCTCGTGGCGCTGGCGGTCGTGCTGGTCCGGCGGCGCCGGACCGCCGAGGCCGGAGCGCACCGCGACCCGGCATACATCGTAGCCCTCCGCAAGCTCGAAGGCTTCCGCGGCGAGAAGTATTGGGCTCCGGACAAGCAGAAGACCTTCTACTCCGGCATTACCGACACCCTGCGCGAGTACATCGCCGAGACTTTCGGCATCGACGCCCGCGAGATGACCACAGCCGAGATCTTCGACGCCCTGAAGGACGACAAGCGCCTGACGGCAGAGCTCTACGGCAGCACCAAGGAGCTGTTCGAGCTGGCAGACTTCGTCAAGTTCGCCAAGCATATAGCGAGCGACACCGAGAATGCAGCGGCCCTGCCGCAGTCGGTCCGTTTCGTGACGAGTACATACCAGTCCACCCTCGAGGAGGAGACTCCCAAGGGCGATAGTGAAAAGGAGGCCGAGTGATGTTCTTCGAGTATCCCAAACTTCTGTGGCTGCTTGCGGTGCCCGTGCTTCTGGTGCTCCATTACCTGTACCGGGAGCTGACGGGGCGCAGGCCCCATCTGCGCGTGTCCACGGCCGTGCCGTGGAAGCGCTTGGGCCCGGGCGCCCCTGCCGTCCTCCGCCACATCCCCTTCATCCTCCGCATCGCAGCCCTTTCGCTGATCGTCATCGCCATTGCCCGTCCGAGGTCTTCCACCCAGATGGAAAAGATTGATACAGAAGGTATTGACATAGTCCTTACGATGGACGTCTCGACCAGTATGCTGGCCCGCGACTTCAATCCCGACCGCATCAGCGCCGCCAAGGACATTGCCATCGAGTTCATCGCACAGAGGCCGTCGGACCGCATAGGCATCGTGGTCTTCGCCGGCGAGAGCTACACCCAGTGTCCCCTCACCACTGACCGCGCCACGCTCATCAACCTGATGAAGGAGGTGCAGACCGACCTCATCGAGGACGGCACCGCCATCGGAAACGGCCTGGCCACTGCCGTGGCCCGCATGGCCGACTCCGATGCCAAGAGCCGCGTGGTCATACTCCTTACCGACGGTGTCAACAACAGCGGCGAGATAGCCCCGCTGACCGCCGCCGAGATAGCAAATACCTATGGAGTAAGGGTCTATACCATCGGCGTCGGTGCCAATGGCACTGCACCTTATCCGGTCATGACCCCCTGGGGCGTCGACGTGCAGCGTGTCGAGGTCGAGATCGACGAGGATCTCCTCAAGAGCATAGCCGAGACCACTGGCGGACGATATTTCCGCGCCACGGACAATACCAAGCTCGCCGAGATCTATTCCGAGATCAACCGCATGGAGAAGGCCCGTACCACCATAGACAGCTTCCCTGTGTACAAGGAGCTGTTCACGCGCTACGCCCTGCTGGCGCTCGCGTGCCTGCTGCTCGAGCTGATCCTCAGACTTTTCTACAGACGCCTGCCATGATCTATTTCGCTCAATACAAGTACCTTCTGCTCCTGCTGCTGGTGCCGGTGATCCTCATCGCGCACGCAGTGAAGCTGCGCCTGCGCCGCAGGCGCGTCGAGCGCTTCGGCAACCCTGCGCTCGTGTCGGAGCTGATGCCCTCGTACTCCCGGGCCAAGGGCTGGGTGGGCACCGTGCTGTTCGCGCTGGGATTCTTCTTCTTCGTGCTCGGACTCGCCAGGCCGCAGATCGGCGCCAAGCTCAGCGAGCACGAGGCCAAGGGAGCCGAGATCATGATATGTCTGGACGTCTCCAACTCCATGCTGGCCGAGGACTATTCCCCCAACCGCCTGGAGCGGGCCAAGCTGGCCATTTCACGCATCGTAGACCGCCTGCAGGGCGACCGTATAGGACTGATAGTGTTCGCCGGGTCGTCGTTCGTCCAGCTGCCCATCACCACCGACTATGTGTCGGCCAAGATGTTCCTGAACTCGATCGACACCGGCTCGGTCCCTATCCAGGGTACCGCCATCGGAGACGCCATCCTGACGGCGGCGCGCAGCTTCAGCTCGCAGAGCGAGAAGAGCCGCGCCATCATCGTCATCACCGACGGTGAGAACCACGAGGACGATCCCGTCGATGCCGCCCGGCAGGTGGCCGCGATGGGCATAAAGGTCTATACTATCGGCGTCGGATCGCTGCGCGGTCAGCCCATCCCGAAGGACGGCGAGCTGATGAAGGACCGCGAAGGCAATATAGTGGTGTCGCGGCTCGACGAGCGCACGCTGCAGCAGTTAGCCGATGCCGGCGGCGGGGCGTACGTCCACGCCGGAAATGAAGAGTTCGGCCTCAATCCCATCCTGGACGACATCGGCAAGATGGAGGCCGAGCGTTTCAGCTCGGTCGTATTCGAAGAGTACGACGAGCAGTATATGTATTTCTTCGGCCTGGCGCTGGCGCTTTTCGTAATCGAAATGCTCGTCGGCGACAGGCGTTCGCGCAGAAAACTGTTTTAGAAAGAGATGGACAAGTCATTGATACTCACCGCCGCGCTCCTGCTGCTGTCAGTCGCCGCCTCTGGCCAGACTGACCGCCGCGAGGTGCGCGCCGGCAACCGCAAGTTCGGCAAGGGGGATTTCAAGGCTGCCGAGATCGACTACCGCAAGGCGGTGCTGAAGGACTCGACTTCGATGGCCGGCACGTACAACCTCGCGAACTCGCTGTACCGCCAGGAGTCGTTCCAGGAGGCGGCCGGGGCTCTGGCCCCGGCGGCTGAGGCCGCGGCTGCGGTCGGGGCCCTTCCGGACCCGGCCGGCAAGCAGGCCCGGAAGGCCGTGGACGACGCGGCCGACGTCTTCTACAACTCCGGCGACGCCGCCCTCCAGCAGAAGGACTACGCCGCGGCCGTGGAAGCCTTCAAGCAGTCCCTGCTGCGCCGTCCGGACGACGTGGATGCCAAGGAGAACTACATCTACGCCAAGCTGATGCTCCAGAACCAGCAGAACGGCGGCGGTGGCGGCGGCCAGAATGACCAGAACCAGGATCAGGACCAGAACCAGGATCAGAATCAGGACCAGGACCAAAATCAGGATCAGGACAACAACCAGGATCAGAACCAGAATCAGGACCAGAACCAGGATCAGCAGGACCAGGGCCAGTCGGAGCAGCCGCGCGAGCAGAAGATATCCCCCCAGCAGGCCCAGCAGATGCTCCAGGCCATCCAGGCCAAGGAAAAGGAGACCCAGGACAAGGTGAACAAGGAAAAGGCGGCCGTGCTCCAGTCACGCCAGAAAGAGAAGAATTGGTAGAATGAAAAGGCTATATCTCATATTGGCGCTGCTTGCGGCCGCATCGGCCGCATTCGCGCAGACTTCGATAAAGGTCCAGGTACCGAACGTGGTGGCCGTGGACGAGCAGTTCAACCTCTCCTTCGTCATCGAGGGGGAGAACGCCCCGTCGGACTTCAGCTGGTCCGAGGGCGATGATTTCCAGCTCGTCTGGGGCCCGCAGAAAGGCACTTCCACCAGCATCACCATCGTGAACGGCAAGCGTACGCGTTCGAGCCAGCACACCTACACCTATATCCTGATACCGCGCAGGGCAGGCACTTTCACTCTGCCTACCGCTACGGCTACGGTGAAGGGTGAGCAGATCCAGTCCGTCCGCACCAGCATCGAAGTGGTCTCAGGCGGCTCGTCCTCAGGCAGTTCGTCTTCCGGCGGACAGTCGTCCGGTGGCTCGGCCCAGTCCGGCGGCGGCTCGTCGAGCTCTTCTTCCAGCGGAGAGATAGCCCGCGACGACCTCTTCCTGCGCCTTTCCCTGAGCTGTACGAACGTAGTGGTAGGCGAGCCCATCACCGCCACTCTCAAGCTCTACCAGCGGGTGAACATTGCGGGCTTCGAGGATGCCAAGTTCCCTACTTTCAACGGTTTCTGGAGCCAGGAAGTCCTGGCGCCCTCCACCATCGACTTCAAGCGTGAGAGCTACAACAACTCCATCTACAATACAGCCGTCCTGCGCAGCTGGGTTCTAATCCCTCAGCAGGCGGGCGACATCTCCATAGACCCTGCGGAACTCGTCTGCCTGGTCAATGTCCGCGCCCCGTCCAGCGGCTCCGGCAGCATCTTCGACAGTTTCTTTCAGGACGACTACAGGACCATACGCAAGCGGGTGACCTCCGAGTCCTACAAGGTCCACGTGTCGAAGCTTCCGGCCGGAGCGCCGGCTTCCTTCGGCGGCGGAGTGGGTTCGTTCACCGTCAAGGCCGAGCTCAGCAAGGACTCGCTCCGCACGCACGATGCGGGTTCGCTCATCGTCACCATTTCCGGCAAGGGCAATGTCTCCCTGCTGGAAGCCCCGAAGATCAGCTTCCCGCCGGATTTCGAGGTGTATGACGCCAAGGTCACGGACAATACCGACAAGTCCACCGGCCGTACGACCGGGTCCAAGACTTTCGAGTATCCTTTCATCCCCCGCAGTCACGGCACCTTCACCCTCGGCCCGGTCGAGTACAGTTATTATGACATCGACGCGGGACGATACGTCACGCTGCGCTCCGACCCGGTGACCCTGCAGGTCGCCAGGGGCGCGGAGACGGACGCATCGCAGGGAGGGCAGATGATACAGGGTACCGTCAGGCGCGACGTCAAGAGCCTCGGCTCGGACATCCGCTTCATCGCGACCAAGAAGCCTGCGCTGTCGGAGCAGGGGAGCTTCTTCGTGTTCTCCGGGGCGTTCTGGGGAGCGCTGGCTGCGCTGCTGGCGGCCGCCGTGGCAGCATTCCTGCTGCTCAGGCGGCGTGCTGCGCGCCGCGCCGATGTCGTCGGCACGCGCGGCCGCGCGGCCACCAAGATGGCGCAGAAGCGCCTCTCAGTGGCCGAAGGCTATCTCAAGAACAACCTCTATACCGCTTTTTATGAGGAGCTTCACAGGGCTCTTCTGGGCTTTGTCTCCGACAAGCTGAACATCGACCCGGCCGACATGACCAAGGAGAACATTGCCGCATCGCTGTCTTCCGGCGGCGTGCCTGACGCTCTCGTGTCGGAGTTCACCGGACTGCTGGACGCCTGCGAGTTCGCGAGATATGCGCCTGACGCCGGACACGACGCCATGAACGCGCATTATGAGACGGCCGTGAATGTCATTTCAATGATTGATTCAAGCATGAAGAAAAAGAATGCTTCTGCGGCCCGCACCGCCGGCGTGACCGCCCTGCTGATGCTGCTGGTCCCGTTCTGGGCTTCCGCGGCCCAGGCTCCCGCCGATTCGCTCTGGGACGCCGCCACCGCGGCTTATTCCGAGGGCAACTGGGAGGGCGCCCTGACGGCATGGCAGGAGATCGAAGGCTCCGGCCTGGAGTCTCCCGAGCTATATTACAATATGGGCAATGCTTTCTTCAAGGCATCCGACTACGCCCACGCCATCCTTTACTATGAGCGTGCGCTAAAGCTCGACCCGTCATACTCCGACGCCAGGTTCAACCTCGAGTTCGCCCGGGAGTCCGTGCAGGACCGCATCGAGAGCGTGCCGGAGTTCTTCCTGAAGACCTGGGTGAGGAAGCTGGGATACCTGTTCTCGTCCGACGCCTGGGCAGTGCTGTTCCTCATTCTGCTCGCTTTGGCGCTGGGCGGCGGGCTGATGTTCCTGCTCGGATCCGGGTCCGGCGCCCGCCGGACCGGATTCTTCGCAGGCATCGCAGCCCTCCTGCTCGCCTTCTGCTGCCTCGGCTTCGCCTCCTCGCAGAAGGCCGCGTACAACCGCGCCGACAGTGCAGTCGTCACGGTCCCTGTCTCGTCCGTGCGGAGTTCGCCGGGAGCCGAGTCCGCCAAGGATCTCTTCGTGCTCCACGAGGGCACCAAGGTCCGCATCCTCGACGAGGTAGGCGACTGGTGGAACATAGAACTCTCAGACGGCCGCCAGGGCTGGATCCCTTCCTCCGACCTCGAGCTCATCTGAAAACGAAGCGCCCCGGACTGCTCCGGGGCGCTTCTGATATGTGGGAGATAGCGGATTCGAACCGTTGACCCCCTGCTTGTAAGGCAGGTGCTCTAAACCGACTGAGCTAATCTCCCGTACTTTGCGGACTGCAAAGATACGCCATTTTTTCTATCCGCCAAAAAAAAGCTGGTTTCCGAATCTCACCGCCGGCTTGCGGTTATGATCGTGATAAAGAAAAAGGCCGGCTGGAACCGGCCTTCTTCATCAGCTGAATCCTATTTGTACTTCTTCACGCGGGCGTCGTCGATGACACCGGACCAGTTCATGCCGAAGGCGAAGTCGTACTTATGGCCGTCGGTATCGGTGTGGCACACCATGTCGCGCGGCACGTCCTCGAACTGCTCCTCGACGGTCTGCATATTGGCCGGGAGCTGCATCGGCAGCAGGCCCGAAGGCTCGGAAGCGCCGCTGATGGTCTCCATAATGGCCTGATTCTGAACGCCGAACGAGAGAAGGATGGCATCGGTATAGCTCTCGATCTCGGACATGACCATGGGCCTGGAGATGTTGATGACGGTGATGACGGGCTTGGCGCCCATGGCCTTGCGGGTGTCGCGCACCAGCTGCATGTGGCCCTTGTTGGAAGTGGTCACGGTCTTGCCCTTGTAGCTGCGGTTCGTGAAATCCTCGAACGGGTCGCCGCCGGCGATGCTCGTCTCGCGGGCATAGGTGGCGGTATAGTCCTCGTACTGGAGGCTGATGGGCACGTAGCCGTTGCCGCCGGCAGCCACGTCGCTGCGGTCATATCCGCTGCCGGAAGCCGGAGCGTTGATGAACACGATGGCGAAATCGGCGTCCTTGGGATTGTCAACCTTGTCGTAATACTTGCTGATCATGTCGGCGGGGACGGGGTCCACCCAGCGGCCTGCCGCGGCCTGGCCGCCGTACATGGCCTGCCGTGCAGGCTCGTAGTACTGCGGCACGTACACCTTCAGGCGGCCGCGCTCGGGCAGGACGCCTCCGTGGTTCTTGAGCATGACGATGGACTGGAGCTGGGCCTTGTAGCCTGCCTCCATGAACTCTGGATTGCCGACGATGGCGGCAGTCTCGGCCGGGTCACGGTAGGGATTCTCGAAGAGACCGGTGCGGAAGCTGTTCATAAGCAGGCGCACGGCCGAAGTCTCGAAGCGCTCGCGGGCGCTCTTCTCACCGTATTTGTCCACCCACATCTGATAGGCCTCGAGGACGGGGCCCTTGTCGTTGTTGCCGCCGAACTGGTCCACTCCGGACTCGATGACCTTGAAGTGGCGCTCGGCCACGCTCAGCAGTTCGTTGCCCCAGGGCTTGCCCTCGAAGGCATATACGCTGGAGTAGTTGTGGGTGATGTTCCAGTCGGTGCAGACCACACCGTCGAAGCCGTAGGTGTCGCGCAGCAGGTCGGTGATGAGATACTTGCTGTAGCTGTTGCCGTTGTTGGCACCGGAAGGATCCTGACCATAGGAGATTGTGTAATAAGGCATTACGGCCGTAGCCATGCCAGTCTTCCCTTTAAGCTTGAGGGCTCCCTCGGTGAATGGACGGATCTGCGTGGAGAGGTTGTTCCCCGGGTAGACTGCGAACTTGCCGTAGCTGTAGTGGGCGTCGCGGCCGGCCTCTTCAGGACCGCCGGAAGGCCAGTGCTTGATCATGGCGTTGACGGACTCGTAGCCCCAGCCGTCCTTGATCTCGGCAGCGCCGTCGGAAGTCTGGAAGCCGTCCACATAGGCGCGTGCCATGTCGATGTCGAGCTCAGGATCTTCGCCGAAAGTGCCGTTGAAGCGGCTCCAGCGCGGCTCGGTCGCGAGGTCGATCTGCGGGGAGAGCGCCGTGGCGATGCCGAGGGCGCGGTACTCCTTGGAAGCGATGCGTCCGAACTCCTCGACCAGGTCGGGGTCGAAGGTCGCCGCCATGCCCAGGCTCGAAGGCCACATGGAGATGGTGCCGCCGTTGCCGGCGTCAAACTCCGCCGTGGCCCTGGCGCCGTGGCGCGGGTCGGAGGAGTTGTTGGCCGGCACGCCGTGTCCGACTCCCTCGACGAAGGCCTGGACGTTGTTGTTCCATTTCGCGGCGTCGGCCGGTGAGGAGACGTTGGTCATCAGGACCGCGCGGAGATTGTCCTCTTCGAGGAATTTCTTCTGTGCGGCGGTGATGTCAGGTCCGTTGATGGCCTGGTGGCCGCTGTAGAGCATCATGCCCGCTATCTCTTCGATGGAGAGCTGCTTTACGAGGTCCTTGGCACGCACGGCAGGGTCCTTGCGCCAGTCTTCGTAGACATCGAGCTTGCCGTTGCGGTTGAGGTCCTTGAAGGCATAACCGCCCTTGGTGATGATCTGTACGCCTGAGGCGGGGCTGTAGCCGAGAGGCTGGCCGCCTTTCTGAGTGATGAGGTTGAAACCGTCCTTGGACTCTTCCTGCCACTTCTGTCCGCAGGAGGTGAGGGCCACGCCTGCAGCTAGGAGGATGACCGCGATTCTGATAAGAGCTTTCATATATTCATTGGTTGATAAATCGGTTGATAAACCATTTCCAAATATAAGGATTTTTGTGCTTAATAAGTGTATCTTTGCCTGAATTAAACGATTGGAGAATGAAAAACCGTATCCTAAGCCTGACACTTGCTGTTTTCGCCCTCTTTGCCGGACTTCAGGCGACAGCCCAGAACCTTAAGACAGAGGCCGTCACCGGAATGGGCGCCAAGGTCTGGCGCATCACCGCCGACCGCCCCGCCACTTATGCCGACCGCACCGTCAACCCCACGTATTTCATCTATCCCAACGGAGCCGTGACCGACCCCATGTCGGTAGTACGCAATTTCGGGATGGAGCGCCATATCGATGCATATCTCGCTACGGTGTACGTCATCAATCCGGCCAACGGCAGGTCATATTCCTACACCACGGACCTCGAAGTCTTCTACAAGCTCGAGGAGAGCCTCCGAGTCATCAACAATCTCAAGCTGATCGGAAAGGGCTCGGGCGCGACCTTCATCAACAACGTCCTCTCGCTCCACGCCGAGGCCGTAGCCGGCATCCTGACGATAGGCGGCTCCGTGAACGGCAATCTTAAGCCCGTAGTCGTCCCGACCTACTGCGCCGGCCGCAACAAAGCTGTGGTCGACCACTATATCAGGGCCAACCACGCTCTCGAGGCCGGCGGCGGTGTCTGGAAGAACCCCCTGCACCCGATGGAGCGCATCTTCGTGAACGGTTCGCCGTTCTCCGACGCCGAGTTCTTCATGGACGCCTGGAACAAGATATTCTCGCAGAACTACCGTTTCAACAACTATACGACCTGGTACAACGGCACCGACGTGCGTCACACCCGGCCTTACGAACTGGTGAGCTACGTCATGTTCGACCGCCTGCACATCGAGCGCAACATCGTGGAAGAGAATGTCTGCGGCTGGGGCGATTTCCTTTGGTACGAGTACATTCCTGACATCTTCGACAATGCCTACAAGGCTTCCGTGCCGCTGGTCGTGATGCTCCACGGCAATACCAATGACCCCCGCACCCAGGCCGAGACTTCGGGCTTCCTGGAGCTGTCGGTCGAGAAGGGCTTCATGGTGGTCGAGCTGGAGTGGCAGGGGCGTGACAATTACGCTGCGATGGGCCTGGACGGCATCGAGGCCACAATCCGCCGCCTGATGGAGAAGTATCCCATGATCGACCCGTCCCGCATCTATGTCACGGGTCTTTCCGCCGGCGGAATGAACACCACCAGCATGTGCATCTTCAAGACCAACCTCATCGCCGCAGGCGCTTCGATGGCAGGCGGACTTATCAATGATGCACGCTTCAACACCGGAAGTTCGAGTTCTATAGACGAGACTATCCGCCGTTACAACGGCAATATGGAAGTCGCCTATATGCTCTGCTCGGGCACCAACGACGGCCGTTTCACGGACACCACTTCCGGTGAGGAAGGCCAGCCCGCCACCAAGGGATGGCTGGTCAGCGCAGTCGAGACCATTGCGAAGCTCAACGGCATGGAGATAGGCGAGACCTGCAATCCTTCGCTCGACCCGATGTTCGGAATGGCGGTGCGCGACCGCCGCTCTGTCTCCACGATGGACGACCTGACAATGCACGAGGGCACTCTCTACAAGGGTGACAAGCCCCTCATCCGCATGATGGCCCTGGAGCCCTACGGCCACTGGAACTACAAGGGCGCCGCCCGCGAGATGTGGGAGTTCTTCAAGCACTACTCCCGCGACCCTCAGACCAAGAAACTGATCTATCACGAGTAGTGTAAAGGATGTACGATCTTGCAATCATAGGCGGAGGTCCCGGGGGCTATGTGGCTGCCGGGCGCGCCGGTGCAGCCGGCCTTTCCGTAGTCCTTTTCGAAAAAAGGGAGCTGGGCGGTGTATGCCTCAACGAAGGCTGCATCCCGACCAAGACCTTGCTCTACAGCGCCAAGGTCTATGACTATACCCGTCACGCGGACCAGTATGGTGTCTCGGTGGACGGTTCCTCCGTCGATTTCGGCGCCGTCTTCAAGCGCAAGAAGAAGGTGGTGAGAAAGCTCGTCGGCGGAGTCAAGGCCCAGATGAAAGGAGCCGGGGTGGAAGTCGTCCCTGGCGAAGCCGTCATAAATGGCCGTAGCGCCGAAGGCATTGAAATCACTTGCTCCGAGAAGGTATTCATTGCGCGTAACCTGCTGATATGCACGGGTTCCGAGGCTGTAGTCCCGCCTATCCCCGGCCTTCGCGAAGGCCTCGGAGAGACCGTCGTGACCAACCGCGAGATCCTCTCGCTGGACGCTCAGCCCGCCGAGCTTGTCATCATCGGCGGCGGTGTCATCGGCATGGAGTTCGCCAGTTTCTTCAATTCCATTGGAACGAAGGTGACGGTGGTGGAGATGCTGCCCAAGATCCTCGGTCCGATGGACGAGGAGATCAGCGCCATGCTCCAGGCTCAGTATCAGAAGAAGGGAGTGGAGTTCCACCTCAGTTGCAAGGTAGTCGCCGTGGAAGGCGATACCGTGGTATATGAAGACCCTGCCGGGCAGACCTGCCGCGTGCGCGGGGACAAGATACTCGTCTCCGTGGGGCGGCGGGCCGTGCTTCAGGGCTACGGTCTCGAGACCCTCGGTCTCGAGCTCGCCCTGAATCCCGCCGGCCGCCCCTACGGCATCAAGGTCGACGACCGTATGCGCACCAGCGTTCCCGGCGTCTATGCCGCGGGCGACGTAACGGGCTTCTCGATGCTGGCGCACACGGCCAGCCGCGAAGGCGAAGTGGCCGTGAACAATATCCTCGGCAAGGTCGATCATATGCGCTATAATGCCATCCCTGGAGTGGTATATACCAATCCGGAAGTCGCCGGCGTCGGCCTGACAGAGGCTGAGGTGGCAAGGAAAGGCATTGAGGTCAAGGTACTTAAGCTTCCCATGGCTTTCTCCGGTCGCTTCGTGGCTGAGAACGAAAGGGGAGAGGGCCTTTGCAAGATTCTGGTCGGCCCCGTGCATCACGAAGTCCTCGGCGTCCACATGCTGGGCAATCCCTGCTCGGAGATCATCCAGAGCGCCTGCATCGCCATCGAGCACGGGATGACGGCGGAGCAGTTCAAGGAAGTGGTCTTCCCGCATCCCACAGTCTCCGAAATACTGAAAGAGACCGCCTTCACCCTCTAGTACATTCCCTGCTATTCGGAGAAGAGATGGCGGGACGGATGCCCCGTGGGCGGATAAGGCTCGCCCGGCGCTATGGACTGGAAGCCCACGGAGTGTATTGCAGCGACAAAATGAGATAGATATGATCAAGCGAATCCTTTTGATACTTTCGGCCGGGCTCCTGCTCTCGGCGGCGTCCTTCGCCCAGCCCGGCGCTTCCAGGGTGGACCGCAGGCCTAAGATCATAGTTGACAACGACTTTTGCGGAGACCCTGACGGCCTGTTCGCCCTTGCTCATCAGGTGTTGTGCGAGAGTGTGAACATCAGGGGCATCGTGGGAGCCCACCTTAATTCCAGTATGGGCGGGTCCGGCAATCAGGCGGAAGCTTCTGTGGAGAAGGCCGTCGGGCTTTTGGAAACCATGGGGCTTGCCGGAAAGTTCAAGGTAGTGCCGGGTGCCTCCGGGCCGATGGAGCGGCCGGATGTGCCCGTGGAGTCCGAGGGTGCACGGCTCATCGTCGAGGAGGCGCGGCAGTGCACCCCCGACCGGCCGCTGTTCGTACTGATGGGCGGCCCGCTGACGGACATCTCGAGCGCCTTGCTCTTGGCTCCTGAAGTGGCACCCAACATCATCGTCCTTTGGATCGGAGGCCAGGAGTATCCCTTCGGGCATCCCCAGCCCTGGGGTGGAATCTCGGAAGTGGAGTATAATCTGAACCTGTGCATTCCCGCGGCGCGTTATCTGTTCAATGACAGTACGGTACGCCTGTGGCAGATCCCTCGGGATGCCTATCGGTCCTGCCTGTATTCGTTCGTCAGCCACGACCTTCACGTGAAGCCTCTTGGCGCAATGGGCGCTTACCTGGACCGGAACCTTTCCCAGTGGCGGAATTTCGGCAATGGAGAGACATACGTCCTAGGTGACAGCCCGTTGGTGCTGCTGTCCAGCCTGCTGACCTTCTTCGAGCCTGACACCGCCTCCAGCGACTTCGTCGAGACGGCGGCACCGTACATCACCGAGGACGGGAAGTACGACTTCTCCCGTGCCGGGCGTACAGTCCGGGTCTATACCCGCCTGGACACCGCCTTCATGTTCAAGGACATGGAAGACCGGTTCCTGCTGCACGCCAATGCCGGGGACCGGTAACCCCGTTGTCCCCGATGCCCCCGTTGTCCCGGTAGACCTGTTGCCCGTTTACCCGTTTACCCGTTTACCTGGTGACTCGTTGCCCTATTGCCCCGTTGCCTCTGTTGACTCGGTAGACCTCTTGCCACAGTTGCCCGTTCCCCCCGATTGCCCGGTTGACCCGTTAACCTGTCGAAAGCACAAAATGGGTTGTTTTGTGCTTTCAAGACGAGTTACAACTTGAAAATAGAACAGGGAAGGTAGATTTGTTCTTTATTGACTGATTGTCTGTTCGAGAAAGAACAGTGGTGGTAGAATTGTGCTTTTTTGATGGATTGTCAGCCCGGAAAAGAACATGGGAGACGGCATTGTGCTTGTTTGGCTATCAGTTATGCAGAGAGAACGGCTCTCCTCTTTTGAGTGGTGCGTGCGGTCACAATGCCTGCAGCACGTAACCACTTGAGTATGTGGGAAATGATGATTCTGCCCCAGTCGATACTGACTGGGGCAAAGTTGGTTATTAGCTGGATATCAGACGGTTAGGTGCTGCAGGGTATAAAGGCTTCTAACTGAATGTCTAGTGATTGGAGCAATTGGGGGCGTTTTCGTTCCAGGAGGTCCAACGATGGACCTTCTGGATCACTTGGTCGGCAGAGGCTGTCTTTACGGATGCAGTGTGAGCCGGTCCGGTCTTTGGGGGCCGGCGGCTTTTGCCCGGGTAGGGTCCGCCGGGCGCGAAGCGCCGCAACGCGGACAGCCGCCTGGCCACAAAGACCGGACAGACGGTAGATTCCTTCGCTGCGCTCGGAATGACAGGGGAAGCACCTGGAATGAAGGGAAAAATAGGGTGCGGGAGATGTAAGTTTTGGGGCGGTACGGCTTGGGGGAATCGAATAATTGTGTATATTTGTACAAATACAATAATCTGAACTTGTTATGGATGATAAGATGACTCGCCGCGAAGCTCTCAAGGGTATGCTTTTCGCCGGAATGGGGCTCGCCGTCGGCAGCCCGCTGCTTCAGTCGTTCAAGAAACCGGACGATGCCGTATCTGCCCTGCCCGATCCTTGGAAAGAGGCTCCTGAAGGCTCCAAGATTGATACCCGCACCTGGGACAAGATGGGGGAGACCCTCGGCATGCTCGGCCTGGGTTGCATGCGCTTGCCTACGCGAGGCGGCGGTGGCGGCGGCTTCGGCCGCAATCAGCCGCTCGACCAGGAGGCTGTCAACGACATGGTCGATTACGCCATCGCCCACGGTATCAATTATTTCGACACGGCTCCCGCATATGGTGAGTCTGAGGTTGTGACGGGCAAGGCTCTCAGCCGTCATCCCCGCGAGTCCTATAAGATTGCGACCAAGATTTCCAACATGGGCGGTGGCAGGCCTACGCTCGCCGCCGGGCAGCAGATGTTCGAGACTTCGCTGAAGAACCTCCAGGTGAGTTATGTCGATTTCCTCCTGCTGCACAATATCGAGAATATCTCCGGCTACAATTCCCGCTTCAAGGACAACGGCCTGTTCGAGTGGCTGCTGCAGCAGAAGGCCGCAGGGCGCATCAAGCACCTGGGCTTCTCGTTCCACGGCAGCAACGACGACCTGCCCCAGCTGGTGGAGCTCTATGACTGGGATTTCGTACAGATCCAGCTCAACTACGCCGACTGGAAGGAAATGTCGCGTGGCTGGGGCTCCGGCGGCGGCAGCGTCACCAGTTCTGAGTTTCTCTATAACTACCTGGTAGGCAAGGGTATACCCGTCCTCGTGATGGAGCCCGTCAAGGGCGGAGCGCTGGCCAGCGTCAGCGACGGCGTCGCGAGCGTGATGCGCGAGCGCCATCCGGACCTGACGCCTGCAGCGAACGCCCTGACTTTCGTCGGTTCGCTCCCAGGCGTCATGGTCACCCTCAGCGGCATGTCCAACATGGAGCAGCTCAAGGAGAACGTCTCCATCTTCACAGGCTTCAAGCCCTTCGACCAGAAGGAGATGGACTTCATGCTGACCGTGGCGGACCTCCACAAGTCCAAGGGCCAGATCCCCTGCACCGCCTGCCGGTATTGCATGCCCTGCCCGGCCGGCGTGGACATCCCCGGCAATTTCAAGGTGTACAATACAGCCAGCGACGTCCTCACTTCGACCGATGACACCAGACGGGATGTCGTGAACAAGCGCCAGGCATTCCTCAAGCTCTACAACGAGCAGGAGAAGGCCATCAGGGCCGATGCCTGCGTGGGCTGCAACGCCTGTCTGCCGAAGTGCCCGCAGCATATCAGCATTCCTTCGCACATGCAGCGCATAAAGGATCTGGTAGCGAGCCTGCAGTAGAATATAGTTGAAATACAAGTTTTTAGATATGAAGTGGTTTTTCCCGGTCTGCTCCCTGGCATTGCTGCTCGGTGGAGCCGTGTCGTTCGCTGCGACCCCGATCAAAGATTTCCGTGTCCAACATTCCGACGCTCCGCTGTCCATCGAAGACAAGCATCCGCTCTTCAGCTGGAAGCTGGACTCGGACGTGAGGGGCCAGCGTCAGACGGCCTATCAGCTTTCGGTCGTACGCGAGTCGGACGGGAGCGAACTGTGGAATACCGGACGCGTCGAGAGCGACCGCTCGGTAGATGTTCGTTATCAAGGAGTTGCGCTCCAGCCTGAGAAGGGCTACACCGTCCATTTGACCGTCTGGGACAAGGACGGGCAGCCTTCCGAGGCCGACACGCGTTTCGAGACCGGTCTGATGAACCCCCGCATCAGCGCGTGGGGCGGGGCGGACTGGATAGGCCTTGACCAGGTGAAGCTCGATGCCGCCTCGCAGGTGACCTTTGAGATCGAAACGGGCTTCAGGCTCGTCAGGGGCGACGCGGCTTCGCTGATACTCGGTGCGGATGACTTCCGCCTCGGGAATGCCTTCCTGAACGATTTTGCAGTACAGTCCAAAGAGAATTACATCCAGGTCGATTTCGATTTCGGTTCAAAGGAAATCCGCATCTGGCGCGTTGGATATTTCAAGGAAGACAAGGCGGATGTGCCGCTTTATGTCATTAACAAGACATCTTATCCCGACTCCAACCTCGATGAAGTGTTCTCGGCCCGTCCGAAGGACGCGCGGCACGAAGTGCTTATCTCGGTGGAGGCGTGCAACATCAATTTCGTCCTGGACGGGGTGGACGTGATGAGCGCCCCTGCGCGGGGCCGCGGAATGGGAGGCGGAGCCGGATTCTTCTCCGTGGGAATGACCGGCGGCCCCGCCAGGCGGGCGTCCAACTTCGCGCTCGGCGTGCTGGGTACAGGAGGGGATTATCCTTCCTATCCCAATCTCAACAGTGTGGGCTTCGCCTCGAAGGCAGGGGAGGAAGTGGTCTATAGCGGCTACCGTATCCTCAATACCGGGCAGAGCGAGGACCGCGTGGCTTTCCCCCGCTCATACGGAGCTGATTATAAGATATTTGCAGGAAAGCCTGGCGTGACTGTAAGCGGTGGCGACATCACCGTCAGCGGGCCGGCCCGTGTCTGGGCGGACCCCAGTCACGGGGCCGAGACGCTGCTGCGCACGGAGTTCTCCCTCGGGGAGAAGCCGGTGCGCGCAGCCAGGCTCTACGCTTCCGCCATGGGCGTCTATGAGCTGTTCATCAACGGCAGCAAGGTAGGGGAGGACTGGTTCGCCCCGGGCGACAGCCAGTACCGCGAGACCATCTGCTATCAGACCTACGATGTGACGCAGATGCTGCGCCAGGGCCCCAACGCCCTGTGTGCTGCCCTGGCGTCCGGCTGGTACACCGGATATATGACCTTCACGGTCAGCAATTTCAATTTCTTCGGAGACTATGAAGCCCTCCTGTCCCGCCTGGTCGTCACGTACGAGGACGGCAGCAGGGAGGTTTTCGTGTCGGATCCCGCGACTTGGAAGGCTTTCAAGGACGGTCCCGTCCGCAACGGAAGCTTCTTCCACGGCGAGCGCTATGACGCCTCCAAGGAAGCGGCCATACACGGCTGGAAGGAGCCCGGCTTTGACGACAGTGCGTGGGCGCCTGCCAGGCGCATCCAGAAGCGTGACTGGATAGACTTCGACATCACGGCACGTTACGATGAGTTGGTCCGGCTTCGTGAAACCCTTGTCGCACAGAGGGTTATGCCTACGCACAGCTCTGACGGCCATACCTACATCTACGATATGGGCGTGAACATAGTGGGTGTTCCCTCCGTCACCATTCCCGCAGGCTGGCTGCAGAAGGGGGACGAGATCATACTGGCTTACGGAGAACAGGTCTATCCCGGTCTTAAGGGCGACAGGAAGGAATATGTGAACCGTTTCGGGCCCAAGGGTCGCGGGGTGGCGGGGCACATCCTTTTCGAGACGAACCGCGCGGCCATGGACAAGGATATCTATATCGCCGACGGTTCCGGGGAAGTGACCATACAGCCTTCCACCACATACCGTGGCTATCAGTACATCCAGGTCACGCTGCCTTCGCACAACGGGCCGCTTCCGCTGGAGAACATCAAGGGACTGGTGCTGTCGTCGTCAGAGATCCCGACCGGCCGCTATGTGGCCGTGACTTCCGACGGGAACAGGACCGGGGCCCTGGTCAATCAGCTTTTCAAGAATATCCAGCGCAGCCAACTGGGCAATTTCTTCACGATCCCGACCGACTGCCCGCAGCGCAACGAGCGCATGGGCTGGACGGGCGACGCCCAGGCCTATACGCGTACGGGCATATATAACGCCAACACCCAGAACTTCTATCGCCAGTGGATGGTGGCCCTGCGGGCCGACCAGGGCATAGGCAGCGATACCGAAGCCCCGGGCGGAATAGGCTCTACTGTACCTACTTACAACAAGTCCGATGACAGGACTTTCGCCAATGGCACAACCTGGAGCGCCGCCGTGTGCCAGGTCCCCTGGCAGATGTACATCCAGTATGGCGACACGCAGATCATCGAGGACAATTTTGACACGATGATGGACTGGCTGAACGGTATGGCCTTCTACAAGAACAAGGACTATCCTTACCTGTCCACCAAGGCCGGAGGGCTCGCCGACCATCTGGCCCTGGACAACCGCACGCCTGCCGACCTGCTCAACAACGCCATCTACATCCACATGATGGAGGTTACTGCGATAATGGCCGACGCCATAGGCCGCAAGGCGGAAGCGGATATGCTCCGTGAGCGCCGTGCCCACGCCGTGGAGGACTGGAACCGCGCTTATGTAGACCCTGCCACGGGCAAGACAAAAGGGCAGTCAGGCAATATCATCCATACCCAGGCTTCGTATGCTACTCCTCTGAATTTCAATGTGTTCAGTGAGGAGAACAGGGGGCGGGCGGCGGCCTGGCTCGCCAGGCTCGCGGCGGAGCCGGCGAGCAGCGGGCCTACGGCCGCCGAGCTCGCCGCCGCCAGCGGCCGCCAGGACGAGCTGACCAGCGCCTTCGGCACGCTTGGTTCGGGCAATACTAACTTCGATTTCACGCCCTGGACCATCACGACGGGTTTTTCCGGTACTCCGAACATCCTTCCGGCGCTGAGCCGTTCAGGATATGTGGAGGAAGCTTTCCGGATGTTCTCCTGTACCGATTTCGCTTCCTGGCTGTACCCGGTGACGGAGGGAGCCACTTCCATCTGGGAGCGCTGGAACTCCTACGACAACGCCTTCGCCAGTCCTTCTTCGAACAGCATGAACTCCTTCAACCACTTCGCCTTGGGCGCGGTGGGACAGTGGATGTACGAGTACCAGCTGGGCATCACTACCGACCACGTCAGCGGCGAGGCAGGCTACAAGCACTTCGTGCTCCAGCCTGCCGCCGCATGGTCTTTCACCTCTCTCGAAGGCAGCTACGAGTCCAACTACGGCACCATCAGGAGCGCCTGGAAGGCCGACAAGGGAGTGATGACTTCGTATGAATGCACAGTCCCGGCCAATACTGAAGCCACCCTTTATCTGCCCGTTGGAGACAACGTGACGTCGTGCGAGTCCTGCGAGGGCGCGGCCTTCCTGGGCTTTACCACCCGCAACGGCATCCGCACCGCCAGCTACGCGCTGTCCTCCGGCAGATACAGCTTTACGCTGGGCGATACCGTTAAAGCGAGGTGAATTCTGGAGTTTTGAACATACAGTACATTTTTTGAACTTCCGGCCCTTTGTGTATATCGGGTGTTTTTCCTACCTTTGTAAGACACGAAACCAAACCATTATACTCTCATATGAAGAAAATCTTTTTGATCGTCGCTGCCGGCCTCATGGCGCTTTCCGCCGCCGCCCAGCCGCAGCTCTCCAAGGACAACATCGATGAAGTCCTCAAAGCCATGACCCTCCAGGAGAAAGCCACGCTTCTCGTCGGCGGCGCCCGCGCCGCCATCGTGGACGGTGTCACCTCCGGTGTCATCAACCAGGTACCCGGCGCAGCCGGCAATACCCGCCCGATCCCCCGCCTCGGCATCCCCGGCACCGTCCTCGCCGACGGTCCTGCAGGACTCCGCATTTCTCCTACCCGCCAGGGTGAGACCGACACGTTCTACTGCACGGGCTTCCCGGTAGGTACGCTGCTCGCCAGCTCCTGGGACCTCGACCTGGTCCAGGCCGTCACCACCGCCATGGGTAACGAAGTCCATGAGTACGGTGTGGACGTCCTCCTCGCCCCGGGTATGAACATCCACCGCAACCCTCTCTGCGGCCGTAACTTCGAGTACTTCTCCGAGGACCCGCTCCTCTCCGGAAAGATGGCCGCCGCCTATGTCAAGGGCATCCAGTCCAACGACGTAGGTACCTCCATCAAGCACTACGCCGTGAACAACCAGGAGACCAACCGTAACGAGGACAACGCCCGCGTCAGCGAGCGCGCCCTCCGCGAGATCTACCTCAAGAACTTCGAGATCGCGGTCAAGGAAGCCAAGCCTTGGACCGTCATGTCCTCCTACAACCAGCTGAACGGCGAGTACACCCAGCAGAAGAAGGACCTCCTCACCACCATCCTGCGTGACGAGTGGGGCTATCAGGGCATCGTCATGACCGACTGGGGCAACAAAGCAGGTACCGTCAAGTCCGCCTGGGCCGGAAACGACCTCATGGAGCCCGGTAACCAGAACGAGATCGACCGCATCATCGCCGGTGTCCAGGACGGCACCCTCGCCATCGAGGATGTGGACCGCAACGTCCGCAACATGCTGAACTACATCGTCAAGACTCCTTCCTTCAAGAAGTATAAATTCTCCAACAAGCCTGATCTCAAGGCCCACGCCGAGGTCGCCCGCAAGGCTGCCGGTGAGGCCATGGTCCTCCTCCGCAACGAGGACAACACCCTGCCTGTGAAGGCCGGCCAGAAGGTCGCCCTCTACGGTATCTCCGCCATTGACTTCGTCGCCGGCGGTACCGGTTCCGGCAACGTCAACAAGGCTTATGTCGTCAACATGAAGGAAGGCCTCGAGAATGCAGGCTTCACCGTGGACGCTCCGCTTATGAACTACTATCAGGCTACGATGGCCATGACCGCCGCTACTTCCGCCCTTACCGCCGGCGGCGGCCGTGGTGGTTTCGGCTTCGGCAGCGCCAAGGCCCCCGAGGTAGCCATCCCTGAGGCAGCCATCACCAACGAGGCCCGCAACAACGACTTCGCCGTCATCGTCATCGGCCGCAACGCCGGTGAGGGTGCCGACCGTAAGATGATCGACGACTTCGACCTGACCACCATCGAGCGCGAGCTCATCCGCAACGTCTCCATGGCCTTCCATACCGCTGGCAAGAAAGTCATCGTCGTCCTCAACATCGGCGGCGTCATCGAGACCAACTCCTGGAAGAACAGCGTCGACGCCATCATCCTTCCTTGGTCGCCCGGCCAGGAGGGTGCCAACGCCGTTGCAGACGTCATGACCGGCAAGGTCAATCCTTCCGGCAAGCTCCCTATGACCTTCCCTATCAACTTCATGGATCACCCGTCTTCTGCCAACTTCCCTTACAACTATACCCGCAACACCCAGCAGCAGGGCATGGGCATGGGCTTCGGCGGTCAGCAGCAGCAGCGTCAGCTCCAGAAGGACGTCGACTACACCAACTATGAGGAGGGCATCTATGTCGGCTACCGTTACTTCACCACCGCCGGCAAGGAAGTCTCCTATCCGTTCGGCTATGGTCTGAGCTATACCAGCTTCGCCTACACCAAGCCCGTCGTCAAGGCCGTCGCTGACGGCTTCGAGGCCAGCGTCACCGTGACCAACACCGGTGCCGTCGCCGGCAAGGAAGTCGTCGAGCTCTACGTCTCCGCTCCTGCAGGCGGTCTCGAGAAGCCGGCCTGCGAGCTCAGGGGCTTCGCCAAGACCCGCGAGCTGAGGCCGGGCGAGAGCCAGGTCGTCACCATCAAGGTCTCCAACTACGACATCGCTTCCTTCAACGAGGCTGCTTCCGCATGGCAGGCTCCCGCAGGTGCCTACAAGATCTGCTTCGGCGCCAGCGTCGCTGACATCCGCGCCACCGCCACCTACCAGCTCAAGAAGGCCGCCAGCTGGAAGACCAACAAGCTCTTCGAGCTCGACGCTCCTCTCAACGAGCTCTCGCTCAGGTAGTTCCTAAGTCGCATACTAAAAAAGCCGGTCATCGTGACCGGCTTTTTTTATTTGATCTTGGCTTTGTAGCGGACGGAGACTTTGCCGTGGGAGATGCCGAGGAGCTTCTTGGAGAGGATCTTCTTGCGGATGGGGGCGACGAGGTCGGTGAAGATGACGCCGTCGAGGTGGGACATCTCGTGCTGGACCATGCGGCATGCGAATTTGTCGAACTTCTCGGTGACTTCCTCGAAGTTTTCGTTGAAGTAGCGGACGGTCATGCTCTCGGGGCGGACGACGTCGGCGTAGATGCCGGGGACGCTGAGGCAGCCTTCGTTGTACTCGCATTTCTTGTCGCTCTCTTCGAGGACTACAGGGTTGATCATCACACGCTTGAAGTCGGCGAGGTAGTCATAGACGTCGGCCATGACCGTGCCGTCGACGATGAGCACCCGCTGGCTGACGCCGATCTGGGGCGCGGCGAGGCCGCACCCGTCGGCCTTGGCCAGCGTGTCCTTAAGGTCGGTGATGAGCTGTGTGAGCTCTTCCTTCTTGTTCAGGTCGGCTTCCTGTGCCCTGGCGCGGAGCACTTCCGAGCCGTAGAGATATATAGGCTGTATCATAATCCTTTTGATTTCCTGTCCATGTAGCCCTGCAGGATGATGGCGGCGCTGATGCGGTCGACCGATGTCTTGTCCCTGCGGTCCTTGTATTTCATGCCGCCGTCAATCATGGCCCTGTGGGCGAGCACGGAGGTAAAGCGCTCGTCCTCAAGCTCCACCGGCACGTCCGGGAAGGCCTTCCTGAGGCGGGGGAGGAAAGCGTCCACGTCGGCCGCCGCTTCGGAAGGCCTGCCGTCGAGGTTCATCGGGTAACCCACCACAAAGCGCGTTATGGTCTCTTTTTCGGCGTATTTTTGAAGATAATCTATTATCTTTGCAGACGGTACCGTCTCGAGGGCTGAGGCGAATATGCCCAGGGGGTCGCTGGCCGCGAGCCCCGTGCGCTTCCTTCCGTAGTCGATGCCGATCAGTCTTTCCATGAGGCTGCAAATTTAGTGAAAAAGTATGTCAGGTCAAAATAATCAGCCCAAACCGCGCAGTTTCCGCGTGTCCCTGGTGGACGATTTGACGCACAGGAAACTGTGGGTGGTGCACTTCACCAAGGCCGGTTTCCTGGTCAGGGTCATATCCGCCATCGTGGTCCTTTTCGCGATAGTGTATGCACTGCTGGCTTATACTCC
>Ga0310696_10002176_pt1 | contig 26491 bp, 21 predicted proteins | sample AusTroGonzalo_MG_4_FD_203885 | JGI IMG/M metagenome (GOLD analysis project Ga0310696, IMG submission 203885) | Bovine rumen microbial communities from tropical cattle in Woodstock, Queensland, Australia - Gonzalo_02 (v2) (version 2) | ecosystem: Host-associated > Mammals > Digestive system >...
CATAACACAATAGATTTTATATAAAAATTAAAAAATGTAAAAATTTATAAAAAAATATGTTGATTTAAACGTCCCTTTAAATCGCAAGGGTTTAATGATAAAAATTCTCCCCCTTGGGGGGAGTGCGACGCAGCCGGAGGGGGGGGAATCTGGAGTATTTGTTTAATTTAAACGTCTGGCACAATATTTTGTTCAAGTAGTTCATAAAAATGAACATATTGGAATACCCCCTTTGGGGCAGAATTTTCCGCCATGTGGGGGATAAAAACATAAAAGAATATTGTATAGAAAATTGTACAAAATATTGTACATATCGGGGCGCGGGTATAAGGTCTATGCTACGCGGAGTTCGGGAATAAACCAATTCATCTTTTTGCATTTTTTAAGCGCAGTTGGCCGCAGGCAGAACCGATATCTGCACCACGTTCGCGTCTAATCCGTGTATGAATACCGTTCTTGATTAAAATATCTTGGAATCTATGTACTGCATTGCCAGAAATAGATGCAAAATCACGTTCATCAACTGTATTCCAAGGAATCAAATTTACCATTACATTATGTCCGCGCATTAAATCCGATAATTTTTCTGCATGTTCGGAGGTTGCATTAAATAATTCTGTTTCGCCATCAGAATTCTTTTTACCCAATAATATGTATTCTATCATTAACTGACGATTATGTGTATCAGAAAACCGAAAAGCTGCATCTAAGATTTCCCTGATTTTATATCTGTTATTTATGGGCATGATTTGGCTTCTTAAATTGTCATCTGGTGCATGTAAAGAAATCGCTAGATTGATTGGTCGTCCCCAATTGTTTAATGCATCTATGCCTGGAACTATGCCACATGTTGATACCGTTATTCTGCGCCAAGATATATTCAATTCATTATTCGCACGTTCCAAAAAACCAATTACGTTTTCTGTATTTTGTAAAGGTTCGCCCGTACCCATAACGACAATATGTGAAACATCGTTATTATTTGGGTCACCATTTGGGCGAATTTCTTTTAAATCAAATCTGTCACCCCTTAATTCCCATTGAGCAGTCAAAATTTGAGCAAACATTTCGTTGATTGTTAAATTTCGCTTTAATCCTAGTAAAGTACTGGCACAAAATTTACATCCCATAGCGCAACCTGCTTGGGAACTGACACAAACACTGTTGCCATACGTTGTACGCATTAAAACACATTCTATTTGTTCGCAATCATTTAATTCCAGTAAAAATTTAGTTGTTTGATTATCGCTGCTTTCTAGTTTTTGAACGATTTTAACAGGTAAAGTATATGCAATTTTATTTAATTTTTGCCTTAAATCTAGTGGTAAATTTTTCATTACAGAAAAATCAGGCGCACCACGATTTAACCATTCACGAATTTGGTTTGCACGAAAACGTGGCAGTCCTAGGTTTGTCACAAATTTTTCCAATTCAGCATCTGTAAAATTAAAAAGTATAGGTTTCATAATTTATATCTATCATCGTTTATAATAATAACAGCTTTGCGCCGTAATTGTTTTAAATTTTGGTCTGCCACAGCAGAAGCCTTCTTAAAAACAGCGTTTTGTTTAATTATTTCATCTAGATTTTTATATTCTTTTGATTTTTTTTCTTTGCATACCAAAATCACAGAATTATCTTCGTTTTTTGACCAAGTTAAAAGTGGTAAATCAGCAATTCTTTGACGTATATCATCTGATAATTCGTATTGCATTGCTGTTATTGTCTGTGGATACCCACCTAAACGCTCAGCCATATTTGCTGCTTCATCACAATTTTTTGGATTATTCAGTTTTTTTGCTATGTCATCAGGAATATCGGTCAGACGTACCATAGTTATTTCAACAGGTAATCCACGTTCGCGAATTAAATCTGATTTTTCTGATTTTATATCAGTTTCAGAAATGTCTATGGTTGGAACAATTGTTTTTGCCATTATAACTTGCCATGATATATCTGAACGAATTGCTAAACGTGCCATAGACTTCATTGTTTCATTCAGATTGCCCAAATTCATGCGTTTTAATTCTTTATCTGCATCATCGTCTGTCGGTTTAATACCAAATTTATTTGCATAATCTAATTTTATGTAATCATCAACAATATTCTGAAAAGCCTGGCGACGATTTGTTGTAGAAGTTTTGCCCTGTCGCGTCATCAATTCAGTACGTGCTGTCACATCTGTATCTGTAATTGGATTACCATTTACACTGGCAACAACACTGGCACCATTTGCGACATTAAACGATAATAATACAAAAGTTAATCCAATATATAATTTTTTCATTTTTTCTAGCCTTTAATAATGTTTCCCATCAATACTGATTCCGAATCTAAATTGAAAAGTTGTTCCACCAACATAATCTTGTCTGATTGCATTATCTCGCTTGTATTCAAGTGATAAATAATAACATGGATGATTATAATATATACCGCCAGTATGACTTTGCCAAGTTCGCTCAGACACATTGTAAATAACATATTCTTTGATGTTTGTTCTGTTGGTGATTTTTAACCCAGCCCCAGCGCGTAATTCGTGTGTATCTTTGTCAGAATAAATATTTATGGGGGCAGAGTCCCAAATGTGTCCCAAGGTTAAATATGTGTTTCCGCCACCCAGATAAACAGAATTTTCAATATGTTGCAAAGACATATCTTGTTTATCAAAACGAAAACGAGATGCCAATTGTATGTTTTTATTATTGCTGTACGAAACACGACCAACATAATCAGAAAATCCATTTCTAAAACCATTATCATTAAAGTCAATATTCTCGTGGTCAGTTTTTTTGAAATCGTACGTTTGACCAATAAACATTTCAAAATTATGTTTCTTGTTCAAAGCTGTCCATTGAACACCATAATCTGCAAAATTACCATTTTCCCAAACATCATATCCTGAATATCTGTTATCTGAAAACAAAGTTTTATCAGACAAGAATCGACCAGCAGAATCATTGCTGAATGCAAAAACAGATTTTGAATCAGAATGTTCCATAATTGTTAATCTGGCACGTGGTTCTAAAATATATGTCCAATTTTTTGTAGCATCAAACAAAGGCAAACCCCATTCTATATATCCGTTTGGTAAAAATCGAGTTTTTATTCCAGAATAAGATTTATTAACGCCTTTGGGATAATCAGCATCATAAACCTCTGTACGTTCAAAATTATAAATGTCATATCTTGTTGCGGCGCTAAGTGTTATACGATTTCCACCCCACAAAGTCCAAGGGGAAATAATTCTGCCTTCACCGATTAAACGTTGATTAGAAGCGTGTTCGCTATACACACTTAACACGTCACCAGTAAAATTCAAATATGTTTCTGCAAACAAAGGATTAGTTTGATAAACACCACGAATATTAGGCAATATATCACCAGGTATTGTATTGTTACGGCGTAATTCTTGAAATATGTGTGCATCAGCAACAACATAACTTGTTTGACCAAATATTTCAACTTTTGCGCCAGAATCTAAGTACGGTTGGCTGTCATAAAATCCATATTTTTGTAAATATGTTTTGTCAGACGTTCTTTGAACATATATGTATGTACGTGCATATTCCCCCATTTCTATGATGTCATGATTAAATACATGCCAGCGATTTTCACCTTCTTTGTTATGTGTAAAAGACCCGTAAGTTCTCAACTGAGAATGGTTTAAATTCAATCTGTGTTCCAATTGAAACAATGGATTTTCTTTGGTTAAAAACGAAAATGTAGTCGTCAAATCGTGTGTGTCTGACAGGTTTATATACAAAGGTACGTTTATTTGCGCCCCCATACCATTAGTAGAATTTATACTAGGCATCAAAAGACCTGTTTTATACTTTACAGATGGGTCAGGCATTTCATAATAAGGCAACCAAAATATTGGAATATTATCATTATACAGCCAAAAAATGGCATCATGAAAGTACAGCATTTGTTCTGACATATCGCGAATAATCTTTGTCCCAGATATTTCCCAAGCATTACCAAAAGAATCACATTTATCACATGCGGTGAAAACAGCATTTTTGGCAATTGTTTCATCAACTTTCTTTGTTATTTCTTCTGCACGAATATAAACGTTTTTACCCAACCATATCTCAATATCATTTGCAGATACAAAATCTGTTTTTTGCGACATAGTTGCTTGTTTTAATTTTGCTTTTTGTCCAGTAGTTTTATCTGTAATTTCAGTATTACCAGTCGCTTTTACTTCTGATGATTGAACGTTGTATTCAATTTTGTCTGATTTAATTTTCTGACCAGATTCATTTATAATCTCAGTATTACCAGAAGCTGTCATTTCTTCTGATTTTATATTGTATTCAATTTTGTCTGATTTAATTGTTTTTGGTTCATCCATATTAACACTTAATGCAAAAGAGTTGCTACACACAAATAATCCCAATAAAGATGTAATTAAGTATTTCATTTTTTCATCAATAAACCAATTAAACTAAATAAAACTACAAACACACCAACAGCAACCAGTCCAAAATCAGTAATACTTGAAACCATATTAGAAACAGACATATACAAAGCCATAATTGCGGCCATAGATAGCACTGCAGCAGCGGGTGCAAAACTGGCGCGTCTGCGTAATAGAGATGTTTTTAACAATATTAAAACGCAAACAATTGTTAAAATTAAATTCATAAATGGGTTTATAAATCTTGTACATAATTCAACCAAAGTTCTTTTGTGACGCAGAATATCATCTTGATCCATTAAACCATACAGTAAATCATTTGTAGAGATTCTACGTACGCGAAAGGCAACATCAGCATCGCTATCCACTAAGTTCAAATCCATGTCAAAAGCATCAAATGTACCTGTGGTAAAACCATTTTGACCATGCATTTGCAAAGAACCATTATCTGTCACAATAGACAAGCCATGCGAAGTAGATACTAATTTACCACATTCCGCAAACATCAATATTTCATTTTTCTTGTCCCGCATATCAGACAACATAACTTGGTTTAAATCTTGACCAGATACATTATCAACATAAACAATCAGACCATCTGCTAATTTAGTAAATGCAGATTCTTGCAATTTTAAATGTGCTAACCCATAACGCAAATTCCATTGAGTACTATAAAATTTTGTCTGGGTGAAAGGAACAATCCAAATACTTAGAATAAAATGCAGTATTGTTAAAATTACAGCCAATTTTATCGCGGGTTTCCCAAGTTGCCAAGGTGACAAACCAGACGCCGCCATAACTGTGATTTCATTTTCTGATATCATTTTGTTATACACGAATATTGTAGCTATAAATGTGACAAACGGGATAATAATAGACATGATAAAAGGTATCATCAAAGACGTCAAATAAACGAAACTTGAAAAATCTATGCCATAACTTATCAGGAATTTCATCATAGACATAATCTGCATCATCCATGCTAATCCAGTCAGAATTAGCAATAACATAACAAATATTCCTATCAATTGGCGCCTAAAATATCGACTTATAATATTCATGATACCAAGTATAAAGCTGAAACCGCTCACCGTCAAGCACCAAAGCTAATAATATCTTTTGTGTTAAATATTAAAATTACTAATTTTTTCCTTGCTTTTTGGCGATTCGGTACGCATAATAAGACTGTTCTTAAAAGAGTTTTAAGGGCGGGGTTGAAGAAACCCCGCTCTTTCAGTAAAATACAAAACAATATCAAAAGGAGCAAACTAATGTCTTTTGAATCTATGCCACGTCAGGATTTATTATTGGCCATCGATTCTTTGGCCCAAGAAAAAATGATAGACAAAGAAACTGTGATTGAATCTTTAGAGGCTGCAATTGCAAAAATAGCAAAACATAAATATGGCGAAGAATTTAATATTGTTGCAAACATAGACCGCAAAAACGGTTCTATACATGTTAAACGTTTGTTTGATGTTATTGAATCACCTGAATCAGCAGGCGATGAATATGATCCAAATACAATGCTAACAGTTGCACAGGCAAAAAAATATGCTCAAAATCCATCTGTTGGTGATGTGGTAGAAGATATGTTGCCAGAACCAGAATTCGGTCGTATGGCTTTTCAGACAGCACGTCAAATTATGACAGCACGTGTTCGTGATGCTGAAAAAGGTCGTCAATACGAAGAATTCAAAGATAATATTGGTGATATCGTAAATGGTGTCGTAAAACGTATTGAATTTGGTAATGTTTTTGTTGATATAAATGGCAAAGCAGAAGGTTATATTAAAAACACTGAATTGATACCCGGTGAAAAATTGGCTGTGGGAGACAGAGTTCGTGCTTTGATTATGGATGTTGTTCGTTCTAATTCAGGTCCGCAAATCTTTTTGACCAGAACTCATCCAAGTTTTATGGAAAAATTATTCACACAAGAAGTACCAGAAATTTACGAAGGTGTTATTAAAATTAAATCTGTATCTCGTGCTCCTGGGTCTCATGCTAAGATAGCAGTAGAAACCCAAGATCCATCTATTGATGCAGTTGGTATGACTGTGGGTATCAAAGGAACACGTATTCAACCTGTGATAAATGAATGTCATGGTGAAAAAATTGATGTTATTTTGTATTCGGAAGATCCAGCGGTGTTTATTGTTAATGCAATGCAACCTGCAAAAGTTGCTAAGATTATTGTAGATGAAGACACACACACAGCAGCTGTTGTTGTGACAGAAGATCAACAATCTTTGGCAATTGGTCGCCGTGGTCAAAACGTTCGTTTGGCTTCTCAATTGACCGGTTGGAACATTGATGTGATGAGTGAATCTGAAGAACAAGAACGCCGTGCAAAAGAATTTAAAGAAAAAACAGAATTATTTACGCGCGCACTGGATGTTGATGAAACAATTGCTCAATTGCTGATTACAGAAGGTTTCAGAACAATTGAAGAAATTGCGTATGTTGCACAATCTGAATTGGAATCCATCGAAGGCTTTAATACAGAATTGGCGACAGAATTACAAAATCGTGCAAAAAATTATTTGACCAAAATCGAACAAGATTATTTTGATAATGGTCATAAAATGGGTATGCAGGATGATTTGTTGAATTTTGATTTTATTAAACGTCCGGTTATTATGAAATTGGGTGAATCTGATATTAAATCTTTGTCTGATTTAGCTGATTTAGCAGCAGATGAATTGGTTGAAATATTAGGTGAAGATACTATGTCACACCGTTTGGCAGAACGTATCGTTATGAAGGCACGTGAATTGGCTTATGGTATAATCCCAGAAGAAGATGCCGAATAAAAAAACAAAATAATTTAACCAAAGGTTAAAATATGGCAACATTAACACTTGGAAAATCTGTGACGATTGACGCAGTGAAAAGCAAAAAAGGCGATGCGGTGTTTGTAGAACGCCGTCGTCGCATAGTTGCACCTGGCAATAAAGAATTACGTGATGAACCTAAAAAGGTTGAAACACCGCATAATGCAGCAGATGAAAAATTGATGGCTGTACTGGCTGCGGCCAAAGCACGTGACGAAGAACGCAGAAAGCGTGAAGCCGAAGAAGAAGCTGCGCGCAAAGCACGTGAAGCCGAGATTGAACGTGAAAATCGTGAATACGAACAAGTCAAAGAACAATTGGCGCAACGCGAAAACGAAATTTCTGAACAACAACTAAATGAAGACATAGCAGTTGTTCCACGTGAAAATACACACGAAAACAAGAAAAATAATAATTCATCTTCGAATTATAACAACAATCGTCGTGGTGATAACGAAGAAGATTATGGTCGTCAAAATAACAAACAAAATCGATTTAAAAAAGATTTTAAACGTGGTGGAAAAATTTCCATACATGATATTGTGATTGGTGGCGGTGATGATGACGATGATGAAGAAATCGGTTTGCGTGGTGCAAATCGCAGACGCAGTGAAGCATCATTAAAACGTTTTCGTGACAAAGCACGTGCTGTATTTACTGCACCACAAAAAGTGGAACATGTTGTCACATTGTCTGATACGATTACTGTAAAAGATTTAGCAATCGCTATGGCTGAAAAGGTTGGTAATGTCATCAAAAAATTGATGGAAATGGGTATGATGGCATCACAAAATCAATCTATTGATGCAGATACTGCTGAATTGATTGCGACAGAATTTGGTGCGACTGTTAAACGCGTTGATGTTAAACCGTATGCTAATATTTTAGAAGAACAGCCACATGCAGACAGATTGCAACCAAGACCACCTGTGGTGACTGTTGTGGGACATGTTGATCATGGAAAAACCTCTTTGCTTGATGCTTTTCGTAATTCAAATGTGACGGCTGGCGAAGCTGGTGGTATTACACAGCATATTTCTTCTTATGAAGTAAAAACTAAATCCGGTGCAATGATAACATTTTTGGATACACCTGGTCATGAAACATTTACTGCAATGCGTGCGCGTGGTGCGCAAATTGCGGACATAGTTGTGTTGGTTGTTGCGGCAAATGATTCCATTATGCCACAAACAATCGAAGCAATAAATCATATTCGTGCAGCCAAGGTTCCTTTTATTGTTGCTATTAACAAATGTGATTTACCAGAAGCAGATCCACAACGTGTTAAAACCGATTTGTTGCAGCAAGAAGTTCAGGTTGAAGAAATGGGTGGCGATGTTCAATGTGTTGAAATATCTGCAAAAACAAAAATGGGTTTGGATAAATTGGAAGAAGCCATTTTATTACAGGCAGAAATGATGGATTTAAAAGCTGACCCAGAAATGTTAGCTTCGGCTTATGTAGTAGAAGCAAAAATAGAAAAAGGTTTAGGTGCTGTCGCGACAGTGTTGATGCGTCAAGGTACATTATCTGTGGGTGATGTTTTTGTTGTCGGTGAAACATTTGGTCGTGTGCGTGGATTGGTTAATTCAGCTGGTGCGCGCGTGAAAAGTGTAAAACCAGGTCAGCCAGCGATGGTGTTGGGTTTAGAAGCTGTACCAAGTGCGGGTGATGAATTACATGTTATGGAAAATGAAGCACAAACACGTGAAGTCGCTAGTTATCGTGTTCAAAAAGCAAAAGATAAAGCAAATGCTGTTAAACGTTCTTCTTTGGAAGAATTATTTGCAAAACGTGATGAAAATAAAAAATTAGTTTTGCCGGTTATTTTGCGTGCTGATGTTCAGGGGTCTGTGGAGGCGATTTCTGATATGTTGCGTGGATTCAATTCAGACAAAGCAGGTGTTGAATTATTATCTGCGGGTGTCGGTCAGATTACAGAAGGCGATATCAGATTAGCTACTGCATCAGGCGCAGTTATAATTGCGTTTAATGTTCGTGCTGATTCAACGGTACGCGATATGGCGCGCAATAACGGTATAGACATTCGTTATCACAGCGTTGTATATCGTATCACAGATGAAATCAAAGAAATTTTATCTGGTAAATTGGCGCCTGAAAAACATGAAAAATTCATTGGATATGCAGATGTTATTGCATTATTCACTGTGGGCAAAGGAATCCGTGTTGCGGGTTGTCGTGTCAGCGAAGGTGTTATTAAAAAATCTGCTTTTGTTCGTTTATTGCGTGATAACGTTGTTATTTACGATGGTAAAATCGGTGAATTACGTCGTGAAAAGAACGAAGTTCAAGAAGTCACAGTTGGTGTTGAATTCGGTATGAGTTTCGATAAATACAATGACCTGAAAGAAGGTGACAGAGTTGAATGTTATGAAATTCAAGAAGTCAAAGCTGAACTGTAAATATTAAAAATAAAAAATACCCGCCAAATTGGCGGGTGTTTTTTTATTATGTTTTTATCTTAAAAACCTTTTGGTGTTGCCATTTTCATAGAAGATACTTTTTTATCTAAAGTTTTTATAACTTCGTCTGTGATATTTAATTCTGGAACATCTGCACCTGTACGAGCCATACGACCATCGATTACCAAAGATAATTTTTTCTTGGCAATTATACCTTCAATAACTGGGTCAAGATGTTTCTTTTGAATTGTTGTCAATGCATCTTGATAAGAAGCCTCTAAAGCTTGGGCTTTTTCAGCTAAATTGCGTTGCAAGTTATTTACACGACGTTGATATTCGACTATGCGGCGTTGCAATGCTTCTTGGGATAAAACATCCTGAGATTTTTCAATTTCTGCTTTTTCTTTTTCCAAAGCTTTTTGTTCTTTATCAAGTTTATCTTTTAATTTTTTTTCAAAAGATGCACGTTGTTTGTGTAAATCTTGTAATACTTTGGCATCCATTTGAATTTTATCCATGCTGATAACAGCGATTCTTAATTCAGATGCTGTTGCAGCTGTTTCAGATACATCAGCCAGAACTTTGTTCAAAGATTTACCCGAATTTGTGCCAGATATAGCCCAAATTCCCAACAAAGCAACAACGACAACTGCTGCCGCGATTAAGCCCATTTTTGTGTATTTTTTAATGATATTGTTTGTCATTTTTATCTCCTTTGTTATTAACTGTACAAAATATAGCAACATTTATTGAAAAAGGCAAAATGTTTTATCGAACGGGACTTATTCTTATTTCAACACGTCTATTCATTAAACGACCAATGTCATCTTGAGCAGCAATAGGTCTTTTTGAACCACGTCCAACGATAAACATACGTGATGTAGAAATTTTATTTTGTGAAAAATATACCCCGACTCTTTGCGCCATATCCAAAGATAAAGAATATGCAGCATTTGTATCGGTCATAGAATCTGTATAACCGGCGATTTCCATAAATGTTGCGTTGTATTTATTCAAAATCTTTGCGATTGTTTTTAATGTATCTGCACCATCTTGTGAAATATCAGCGATATTCATTTCCATAATTGCATCCCGAACCAAAATAACAACTACATCTGTTCCTGCGCGTTGCACAGAAATACCCGGCTTGCGCAAACTGTCATATAATTCGTATTCAAGATCAGACATATAATTTATTAGTGTCGCATTATCAATATTATTTTTATCACCATACTGCATGTTTGATGATAAATCGCCACTAGCAGTAATAATTTTTCCGCCATGTCCCATATACACAGGCAATTTTGCGGTTTTTGCTGTTTCTGTCATATCAGAAAAACTGGCACCATACAAATATTGTGACCAAGTATTTTTATTTGGACTGTGATATTGTACGCAAGCAACCAGTTCAAATAAACAACAGCAAAAAATTATTTTTTTTAAATTCATTTTTTATTTCGCAAAGAAAGATATTTTGTTATCCCCTGTTTTTAAACAGAAAGAACCGTGTGTATATTCATATCCATTAACCATAACTTTGGTCGCCCAATTAAATTTTTTGGTTGTGAAATAGGCACAATCATCAAAAGACAAGCCAACTAAATTTATCGAAAATTCTGTACCATCTATGGATGAAGTGACAGACCAATCAGATGCACCCATCGGTGCTTTGTTATTGTTTATTGCACCAGCTTCAATTAAATAATCGACTGATATAGGTTGATAACCAGAATATTCCAACAATGTTTTTGTTTTTGATGCAATATCATTCAACATTTCAGATGCAATCAATCTTTTTTGTCGTTGGTTTGCAGAACGGTACATCGTAAATGCGGCGGATATCATAACTGCACCAATTGCTAATACGCCAATTATTTCTATCAATGAACGTCCCGATTGTTCTTTCATGATTTAAACCCCATGTTTTTTGTTATTTAGAAATATTTACTATTTCTGCATCTTCAAATAATCCAATAGCAGTTGCGACCATTGAATCTTCTGCTATCTCGGATTTAGCATGTTCCACAACTGTTTGTTGGTGTTGAGATTCTGTCGATATTTCTAATTCCCAAGGTTTGCCAGTTTTATCTTTTAACCATAAAGATAATTTTTGTGAAAAATCTTTATCACCTTTGCGATCAAAATATTTTATTTTACCATTTTCAAAACTGATAATTTCCAGATTATTACTGTAATAAGAATACAATAATAATTCGCGTGCATCGTGTAAAGCATGTGCTAACTCTTCAGATGTTTTGATATCTAAAAATTTTGGTTTTTCAGGTTCTGATTTTACTTCATCTTTTTGTATAATTTTTTGTGGCTGAGTTTCTTGATTTTGTTTTAATAATTCAGGAATTGATGGCATGTCAGCAATGTGCATTAAACGAATAATTAACATATCAAAACATTGTTTTTGATTATTTGATGCTTGTAATTCAGGAACTGCAGCAATCATAACCTGCCATATTCTGGATAAAGTATTCAAAGAAATATTTTCATTGATTTTTTTAATGGTTTCGCGTTGGTCTGCTGTGTATGGTGAAGACATTGTTTCTTGCAAGCGCAGAGATGGATACATACGCGTAGCCCAGTGTGTCCATTCCATCATATCGTTTAACAACATTGTTAAATCAGCACCATTGTTGTATATTTCGTCTAGTTTATTTATCGCAGCATTTACGTCCCCAGATAATACTGTTTTCATAAAATCTACAACAGTACCACGATCAGTTCTTTTTAACATATCTAGCACAGAAGTTTCATCAACATGACCACCTGTTTGGGCAATTGCTTGGTCCAGTAAAGACAGACCATCGCGAACAGAACCATCAGCAGCGCGTGCTAATAATTCATTTGCGCCATCTGATAATTCAATTTTTTCTTGTTGAGCAATATATGCAAAATGTTTTTTCAATGTTTCAACTGGAACACGCGCTAAATCAAATCTTTGGCATCTGGATAAGATGGTCACAGGTACCTTTCTAATCTCTGTAGTTGCCAAAATAAAAATGACATGTGCGGGCGGTTCTTCCAAAGTTTTTAACAATGCATTAAAAGCACTTGTTGATAACATATGAACTTCGTCAATTATATAAACTTTGTATCTTGCATTAGTAGGACGGTATAATGCAGCATCTAAAATTTCACGCATATTATCAACACCAGTATGTGATGCGGCATCAATTTCCATAACATCAATATGTTGCCCAGCTGCAATTGCTAAACAATTTTCGCATTTACCACAAGGTTTTGATGTTGCGTGGTCAGAAGATAGGCAATTCAAGGCTTTTGCTAAAATACGTGCAGTACTGGTTTTACCAGTTCCACGAATTCCTGTGAAAATATATGCGTGGGCAATACGTCCTGTATTTATAGCTGTTGTTAATGTTTTGACCAAAACATCTTGTCCAATCAGAGATTCAAAATCTTGACTGCGATATTTACGAGCTAAAACGGTATAATTATTTTCCATAGTGCTTCCTTTGCACAAAGCATAGCAAATAAATACCCGATTTCAATAAAAAACAATTTAGTGATTATTTTAAATTAGTAATAAAATCTGGAAAACCCATTTCTTCATCATCACTTGATTCAGAATTTTCTGAATTTTCAGCGGATTCAATCACTTCTTCTGGTACAGGTGTTTTATCTTTAGGATCACGCTGAGAATCAATTTTGATTTGTTCTTCATTGACAATACGACCATAATGTTCTGCGGTTTGCAACAAACGTTCGCGTTCAATTTCGTCAGTTGTTTGACGAGCTAAATCAATATATTGTTTTCTCTTTTGACGCCATTTATGGCAGCGTTGAATCATCTGACCAACAGATGTTTGATTTTTTTTATTTTGCATGTTCGTTCTTTATTTTTTTGTGTATCAGGGAATAATTTTTAACAGCACCCTATGACTGTTTTTTGTTCTCAACAATCAAATGATAAAACATCTTAAAACTGATTGCAATAATTTTTTTCAATTGCTATTATGCAGGCGTAGGGGGAGTTGTTTTTGCAAAAACAGTACGGTAGTTTTTTATTGCAGGCATTATTAGCATTGACTTTGGTTTTTGCTTTTATTCCGTTTTTTGCAGGCAAGATTTCAAACCGTGATACCGCAGCACAAATGTATGCAGCAACAGAACAAGTTGAAACAGCTTATGCGGCTGCACACACATATGTGCGCGAACAAAAAGATAATTTTCCATATAAAAAAATTGAATTATCAGAAACACAATTTATTGATACTTTGACGCCATACGGATTGCCTTTGGGATTTGTTCCGATAACCAGTTTGAAACAAAAGATATCTTTGGTTATTGATAAAAATGATAAGGGTATAATTTGTTATATAAAAATTACAGGTGGCAATTTATCTAAAATGCGTGTTGCTGAATTAACGCTTAGAATAGGTTTTTATGCTGAAATGAAAAACAACAATACAATAAATGTTTATATTCCGTTGGATACAGTGTATTCAGATATTGTGACTAAAAAAGAAACAAATGAAAATATTGGTTTTTTATCTGAATTAGATATGGGTGATAACAATATAGACAAAATAGGTGTTTTATTTGCAAGAAATGGGGATTTTGAAACTGCACAATTTGGAACTTTAACTTTGTATGGTCTTGAATCAGGGCGTCAAGAAAAGAATAAAATAACAGATATGTTTGCCAATAAAACAATTTTTCAAAGTGCAGATGGTGGTGCTGCATTATCTTTATCGCGTGGCGATTTACATGTTGGTGATATTTCTGTACGAACAATTTCGAAATTTGGAAATGCAGGTTCTTTTGAATCTGATGTTGCATCTGTGTATGATTTTTCTATGTCCGAAGGTCGTACAGGTTTTGCAGGTCCGACAGATTGGTTGGTTCGTGGCTCGGTGCGTGCAGATAATTTCAATTTTACCACAGAACGTTTAAGCATAGGTGCTTATATTGATGCATCCAGGGGACAAGATGTTTATGTTGATCCAACCAGTTTAGAGTATAATTCTAAATCAGGTATAGATGTTCAAACGATTTCAGCAGCAAATATAACTTTGCGTGACCAAACGTCTTATGGATTATTAAATGGACAAACTGGTCCAGTTTTGATAGATATTAGACCTGCTGGAACGTCTGTATTGCCAGATGTTTATGTTGATAATATAAATAATGATTCTTTTGAAATAATTGCTGATGCCAAAGATACAACTGGCAAAACTGTATCGTGTAAAGAAATTATAAATGCGTTGGATGGTGTTTATAACAGTAAATCTTTGGCACAAAATATAATATGCCAATATGTATTTTGGCAGAGATTAGAAAATAGAATAGATATCAAACAATGTTTAATGAACGGTGGAAATGATTGTATGTAAAAAACATTTTTATAAATCCAGGATAAATGCACAACGTGGAGCGTCTGTGTTAGAAGTGATTTTATCAATCACAATTGTTTTTGCTATTGCTCCATTTTTATACAATCAAATTTTAGATATATCACATGACATAGAAGATATAGCAATGGCAAATAAAATAGTAAAATTGCGCGATGGAATAATAAATTTTTTGCGTGTAAATCAAACAGAATGGCCAGATACAGTAGAAATACAAATGAACCAAGAAGATTTATCCAAGATAGCACCCACAGCACATGCGGGATTCATAGATAAATACAAAGTTAATGGTGCAACTATTACTGATGTTTATTTGGCTTTTGATATTAAAAATTCTGCTTTTCGGTCTGCTAACATAGCAAAATATATTGGTGAAGATGCTGCAATTGTTCGTGAAGATGGTATTGCGTATTCCCAGATTTGGGCTGCATCTGCACCGGAAATTTTTAATCCAGGTGATTTAATTTTTAGAATATCACGTGATTTTGCAGGCACAGATAAATCAAGGTTTTTACATCGTGGTACAATGGGTGAAGACGGATTAAATCAGATGCAACGTGATTTGTATATGAATAATTTTAACATATTCAATGTTGCGGATATTCAATCTTTGTCTGCAAAAATATCAGATGTAGATGCGGTGTTTTTAAATTCTGATATGTTGGATGCAGAAACTGCATATTTTACATCGGGTGCCAATATTAGTTCTGATAATATATCTGTTGGTTTTATGCGTGTGACTGGTGATAGTAGTGGATTTAAGAATATCATAGCTAATAAATTAAATGGTGATAAATATGTCACAAATGGCAGGATAATTGCAGATAATGCAACAGTTGATAATTCTGTAAATGTTGCAGGTAATTTGGTTTTAAAATCTAGCAGTACTAAAACAATTACTGGATTTAATGGAATTTCGACTAACAAAGTTTTAACGCCTTATATTTCCGCAAAAGAAATGGTGTTTTTTGATAATTTTGGTATCACAGTATCTGGTGAATTGTTGGTTTCTACCACGGCGCCATTACAAATTGGTTCTTGGGCTTTTCCGACAAATGTGCCACCTTCTTTTTCAAGATTTATATTGACGCGTGCATCTTTACCATCTATACCAGATATGAACGAATTTAAAAATATTACTTCAACAAATTGGCATACAAAATGAAATTTAACGCAAAATCATTTTTAAAATCAGGATATCAACGTGGGGGCATGTTGGTGGAATTGATGATGTCAATTTGTCTGGCTGCTATTATTATTCCATTTATATTCAAATATCAACAAAATGCAATTGTTCGGGCACGTGATATTGTTGTGACTAAACAAATGGAAAATGTTCAGAATGCTTTGGAAAGATATATCGTAGAAAATAAAACTGTATTGATGCGACCTGTGGGTAAAAAAATATCTAATATAGAAATTACAGATTTAGTTGATTACGGCTTACCAGATTACATAGCGGATAATTTTAAAAATGATTATCAATTAAGAATATTAAAATCGTCTGATAAAAATAACAAATCTACATTGCAGGGCATAGTCATTTTAAATAATAACAATATTACACCATTACGCACACGTGAAATAGTAAATTTAGGTGGTGGTAAATTTGGTTTCATAGAAGGTAATACAACATACGGTGGTTTTGGTGCTTTTCATGCTAATGTGGCAGATTTTGGTGTATCAAATACCAAAGGTATTGTTGGTACAACATCTGTAAAACGCGGTAATACTGAATATTTATGGAGACTACCATCAGAAAATAAAAACGATGCAACAATGTTGTCTGCATTAAATCTTGATGGACACGATATAACAAATGTTAGGTTTCTAGATGCATCCAAAGCACAATTCGAAGAAAAATTAACTATTGGTAAAACCGCTACAAATTCTGTGATTTTTGCAAACAGAACAACATTAGATTCTACTTATGCCACCAACAATGCGGTTGTTAGTGGTGCTTTGACGGCAGATTCAAAACAAATGGAAGTATCTGGTATTTTATCATTAGCAGATTCCGGAAAATTTTCTTCTTTTTATACTAACGATTTATATGTGAATAATTTAAATTTAAACGGATTTACTGTTAAGACTGTGACAGGCAAAGATTCTGTAATGAAAATCATAGGTGATATGGATTTAATGTTGGGACATATCAATGCAGATTATGTCAGTATCGGATATACTGGTTCTGTCACACCGCGATTGTCAGTTAGTGAAAAAATCCAAGATGCCAAAGATTCAAGTTATTATTGGGATATCAAAGGAAAAAAAGCACGTTTTGCAGATGCAGTGTTTCCTGAATTATCTCGTCTTGCAACTGGAATAATTGCGACAGAAGCTAAATCTGGTACATCATCTACTGTGTTATTCAGTGGTGTTGCTGCAAATAGAAATGCCACTGTCGGAGATTATTTAAATGCTTTGCATGAAATTCAGACACGTGTGCGTCAAAAATATCAAATGTTGAATTTAGAATAAATTGTGCTATACATAGATAAAACCATAGGATGACAATAATGAAAATAATTTGTGATTTTTGTAAAACAGAATATGTATTACCAGAAGCACCTAGTACCCCTGTTAAATGTGCAGTATGCGGACATGTGTGGGCTCCGCGTAAAAGGATTGCTAGAAATGGTATTTTGATGAAATTTATTGTGGTTTTGTGTGCATTGATTGCTGCTGGTATATTTTCTTTTGTTGCAATTGTAAAGTTTCAAAATAATGCAATCAAAAAGAAACCGCTTGTTGCACGCATAGATGATAAAACTGTCCATGTGGTTCAGGATGACAAAGGAAACAATCGTATTTTTGTATCAGGTGATATTACAAATAATACAAATGAAATATATGGGGTACCAAACATAGTGATTGTGTCTTATGACATTGCAAACAATGTTATATCTCGTCAGTCTTTTATTCCGCCTGTCACGTTATTAGAGCCAAATACGACTGTGACATTTAATCATATGTTGTTGGTTGATCCAACAAATGTAAAACGTGTTTCAGTTGAATTAAAGGAATCAAAATAATATGAAAATAATATCGTTATTTTTAATGATTTTGTTTTATTGTGCACCTGTATTTGCTGACACCTCAGCGCCTTTACCAGCTGCACCACGTGTTAGTATTTTTTCAACAACAGTAGATTGGGCGGCAGTGACTGGATTACCATGGCGTCAATTTACGGGTAAAGTCACGGGTATGGATAAATCTTTTGTAAAACAAGGATTGGTGTTATATTATTTGGATTCTTTTCCTTGTTATGGTGAAGCGGACAGTGTTCGGGTCTGGTTATCGCCAAACGGCAAGATGTCCGGTCATTTACGCTTGGTCTGTGTTCATAAACCAGAAACAGTATCTTTTTCGTGGCGTAATGCAGATGAACAGGCTTTGGATGCAGTATCTACTGGGATTATAAATTGTCCAGTGGTTGGAGAGCGTGATTTTACAATAGACATCAATAAATGCGAACGTGGCAAAGATTGGAAAGAATATAGATAATGTCTGAAACCCGAAATTTTAAAGTATCAGAAGAATATACAGGTGTTCGTTTAGATAAATTTTTATCTTTGCAAATGCCTGATTTTTCTCGCAGTGAGATTCAGAAATTTGATATAAAACGTACCAATGGTTCCGGAATAAAATTATCAGAAAAAACAAAACTTGGTGATGAATTTATTGTTAAAATACCAGAAAGAAAATCGGATATTGCCGTTGAAAATGTATCTTGTGATTTTGATTTAGATATTTTGTATGAAGATGATGATATTATCGTTATAAATAAACCGCGTGGTGTGGTTATGTATCCTTCGGCGGGAAATAAAACTGGGACATTGGTTCAAAATTTATTGTCTTATACACATTTGTCTGCGCTGGGTGGGGCAGTTAGACCTGGGGTTGTGCATCGATTGGACAAAGATACCAGTGGTGTTATGGTTTTTGCCAAAAGTGATATGGCGTATCGTGGTTTAGTTAAAATATTTTCAGAACATAATTTAACCAGAAAATATATTGCTTTTGTTTGGGGTCTTCCAACATGGGGTGGGGCAGATATCACAGGTAATATTGCACGTTCGTCCAGAAATCGTCAAAAGATGTCTATGGTAAAAACTGGGGGAAAGCCCGCGCATACAATTGTAAATGTTGCAGATGTGTGGAATAAAAGTGGTATATCAATGTTTCGTTGTACTTTATTGACGGGGCGCACCCATCAAATCAGGGTGCATTTATCTTCGCATGGTTTTCCAGTTCTGTGTGACCCGCTATATGGACATGGAAAAAATCATGTTGGTGGTATCAAAGACCCTGATTTGCTAGAATTTTTAAGAACGCATAACGGTCAAATGTTGCATGCTGAAATTTTAGAATTTAATCATCCGATAACTGGTGAAAAAATGCATTTTAAAACTCAATTACCAGATGATATGTTAGAATTGAAAGAAATTTTGGATAACGAGTAAAAATATTCATAAAACATTTCATTTTTCGCTTTTATTATTTTTTAAACTGTGATAAAATAAAGACAAAGTAAAATGGAGAAAGGGGATGAAATATCTTATCAACACCGTTAGTTTTATTGCTGTAATGTCCGTAATACCTGGGGCTTTGGCTGCTACATCACGGGCCAGTGTAATTGGTCAAACTGCATCGCGATTACCGTCAATTGCGGGGTACGTGAATCCTGTTTCGATTGTGACGGGTACGGCAACTGGTACATCAACAGCATCATCTTTGTTGTCTAATGCAGATTGCATAGATGCATATAAATCTTGTGTAAGTGGTTCTGATGCGTGTGGTGCAGATTTCGAAGAATGTACAACAAATGTGTTATTTCATGCCCAAATGCCAAAGTGTTTAAGTGTGTTGGCACAATGCAGTGCATCTGGAATAAATGATTTATTTGGAACATCTTCTGTTGCTGCGTTATCAACTGTGGCAGAAAAGAATACTTATGGTGAAGTGACCAGATATACATATCCCACAGATGGCAGTGTTTTGGGACAAATGATAACAGGTGCAGCAATTGCAAACAAATATGATACACAACAGTGTGTTAAAAGATATACATCTTGTTTAAAGAAGGAAAATGTTTGTGGAAATGATTTTGAATTATGTACAACAGGTACAGAATTCAAAAAACAATCAATTTATTGTGCTTCAACTTTGGCACGTTGCCAAAGCGAAGGTATAATTGAACTGTTTGGTCAAACAAATACTTCAATTCCACCAAAGGCTGATTCAAGATTGGGTATGATGATAAATGATGGTGCAGAATTGGCGGCGGCAAATGCGGTTTCTACCTGTTATAAAGTTGCAGACCAGTGCATTTTGAATGCATGTGGTGCTAATCCTGCGAAATGTATGGTGGATTCCAGTGTTGCTTTGGCTAATATGACAGAAGCAATCAATAATGGTGCAACCGTTTCGTCTGAACAGTTGGCAAATTGGGCAGGCAACATTACCAGCGGAGATGTTAATAAATATCTTAGAAATATGTGCCAAGAAACGATTGGTGGTAATAAATATTGCTATATGACATCTAACGAAGGTAAAATGCCAAAGGCATCTGATTTAACAGATGAAGATAATCGCGAAATGGTGTTTGAAGATATTTATGCGTCACGTATGAATTCTGCAATGAAACAACGTTTGCAAACTTTGTTAGATAAATTTGATGAAAAAACCAAGGGTAAATGTGTAGAAACAATAAAATCATGCGCAATGCGTACTTGTGGTGGGGGTGTTGGTTCTGTATGCTATGCTGAAGTTTTCAAAAATGGCAAAGGGTCTATTAACGGTGCAAATACATACGATGAAATTAGATTGGGATGCGAAGCTATTGTGAATACTGACCCCAGTTGTCAATATGCTGTCGCAGCTACAAATAATTCTGCGTACATGTACACATTTACAGACAACAGTACATTTACAACTTTATTCCCAGCTGAAGAAACAGGCTCTGATCCAGTTGGTGTTGTTGCAGCATTAAATGCGTCTTTGGCAACATCGTATAACGAAGCTGCAATTGCGAACATGAAAAAACAATGTGCAAATACAGCAATCAGTTGTGTGAAATCTATGTGTGGTAAAGATTATGCAAATTGCTATCGCAACAGAACAGATATTATGTCTAATACATACAACACAGATAGTGAAGCATTTAACAAAAGCATGAACAAAGTTGGCGGTGTTTTGGATTATACAATCGTCACTGGTTTGTGTGTGAATCAGGTTAAAAATGCTAAGGTTTGTGAAGAACACTTGAAAATTGAATCAGTTAAATTAAAAAAGAACAAGTCCAGCATTATCAACAACAGTCAATCTTCTTGGGGTGGGGATGTTCGTTCTGACTGGTTAGGTGCCGCAGGCAGTGTTAATGTGAAAGAATCAAAGTCTGATATTACTGTTGGTTGTCGGACAAAAACAGATAATTGCGATACTAATTCCATAGAAGCTTGTGGTTATATAGACGAAGAAGGTTGTTTATATGACGAAGAAGTGACCCAAGCTTGGACAGATTATGTGATTGATCAGTCTGCAACAAATCTTTTCCAACAGGTTTTGATGGATATTGAAAAAGAAGCTCAGGCAAAATATAATGCTAAATTGACCAAAGAACAGAATATTTGTTTGGCGCAAAATGGTGGTGGTATTATGGGGGCAACTGATATGGGCTCTTCATACAGATGGGTTAAATTGAAATCTGGCAAGATTCCAAAGACATATAATATGCAGGGATTAAAAACAAGTCAGTTTGTTCAAAGTAATGATTTGTATGGTTCGTTCTGTTTGGCAAAAATTACTGTCAAGTCAGATGACAAATTTATCAACGAAGTGTTAAAAGACACATCCAAAGGTGATAAATCTACGGTATACTTTGCGATGGGTGATACCTTCCAATGTGGTTCTTGGATTGACGAAGATACATTGGATAAAATCACAGAAAAAGTTAAAAAAGATGCTGGTAAAAATGAAGGTGTCAGCTCTTGGAAGGGTAAAACAACAATGTTATGGACCGCATTGGGTGGTGCAGCAGCTGGGGGTGTAGCTGGTGGTTTGGTTGGTAATTATTTAGCTAATGGCAAAGTTGGTGGCGGTTTGTTGAACAGCGATGCGAAAAAGAAAGCAAACACTAAAACCAATGCAGGTAGTTGCGTGAATAATTTAAGCAAGTGTTTGGATTATAATGATGTTAATTCATGTCGTGCTGGTTTGCGTGATGCGCGTGCTGCCGGTATCTCAGCTGATATGGATTGGGCTTCTGATGCAACAAATAGCACAGTTGTATGTCAGTTGTCTGGTACCGATTATACATGGTGTCCTATGAGTGCCCCGACAGGTGAGGGGGAACCAAAAAAATGGTGTGAAAGCAATCCGGTTTGTTGTAAAGGGGAAAGCCCTGATAGAGATAGGTTGGGTAAATGTGAGAAAAGTGGTACTTGGGTTTATCCTAATACTGTGATGTACACAAGAACGGCTGTTGCAAATGCTAACAGTATCGATAAAAATAACATACAACGTGTTTTGGATGATTGTCAAAATGCTGAAAAAGAAAACAAATCCAGCAGCATAGCTACAGGTGTTGGTGCAACCATCGGTGCATTGGCTGTCGGTGGTTTGGGTGCTGGTATTGCAGCAACTGCATTAGAAGCCAAAAAACGTTCTGTCCAAGACAAAGCTGTCAAAGAATGGTTAGAAACATTCAGCGATAAAATCCAATGTTATCTGGGCGCAACAGAGTTGGGCTCTTATGGTGACGTTGTCGCTTTGACTTTTGACGAATAATCAAAAACAATACACTAAAAACCCCAGATTTTCTGGGGTTTTTTGATATACATTGATAGCAGGTAATTCTCCCCTTTGGGGGGAGTGTCCCGCAGGGAGAGGGGGTAAATATTATTTTTTAAATATTATTTTTTTATTGCTTTAAAAAAAGAAAGTTTTTATAATCCCCTTCAATCAAAGAGGTATAAAAATGAAAAGATTATTACAATTATTGTTTGGACCAAAAGCCAATAAAACAACTGCTGGGGAATTGGCAAAAAAATTTGGTTTGGAATTAAAGGGTGACCCAAAGACTGTGGTTACTGGTGTTGCGCCAATTGCAGATGCACGCCCTGGTCAGTTGGCGTTTTATTCTACAGAACGCAATCATATGGTGTTCAAAATATTACCAATAGATGTGTTAAAAAATACTAAAGCTTCTGTGATTTTATTACAGCCTGAACAAATCAAAGATGCACCAAAGGGTGCGACATTATTGGTCACAGATACACCACGCGGTAATATTGTAAAAATTATTGGTGAAATATATCGTGAAAAACCACGTTTTGGTATTCATTATTTTTCAAAGGTTGAACGTGGCGTATTTTTCCGTAAAAAACGTTCTGTTTATATTGGTCAATTTGCAACTGTGGAACGTGGTGCGGTTATTGAACCAGATGTAAAAATATATCCTGGTGCATTTATTGGTCGTAATGTGGTTTTGGGCGCAGGTACAGTTGTTTATTCTGGCGCGCACATAGAAAACGCTACAATCGGTTCAGAATGTGTAATAAATGCAAATGCGGTAATTGGTAAAGATGGATATGGATTTACGCGTCAGGATGGGCATAATGTATTTATACCACATTCTGGTCGTGTCATATTGGGAAATAACGTTTCTGTTGGGGCTAATACTTGTATTGATCGTGGTTTGCTGACAGACACAATGGTTGGTGACGGAACAAAAATTGATAATCTTTGCCAAATTGCACATGGTGTTGTTATTGGTAAAGAATGTTTTATACCCGCTGGTTGCGGATTTGCTGGTGGTGTCGTCATAGGTGATTATGTCATGATGGGTGGTCAAGTTGGTGTTGCAAACGCTGTTCATATAGGTGACCATGCACAAATTGCTGCAAAAAGCGGTATTAACCATGATATTCCTGCCGGGGAAAAATGGATGGGGTATCCTGCTATGCCAGTAGGGGAATTTTTACGCCAATATGCGTGGATAAAAAGTAACGTTAGAAAGACAAACAAGACAAATAAATAAAAAATGCCCAGACGGGCATTTTTTTAATCTGGACATTCAGCCAAAAGTCCCAATGTGTTTTGTATATCTTGATTTATAGATACCGTTATATCCCGGCGCAAACCGTCTGAAAAGCTGTATTCAAAGACAGATGACTGAAATGATGGTACCGAATTGTATATACTGACAAACGGTGCCAACAAAGAATCAAACCATTTACGGTTTTTACATAAACATGTATTGCGTACATCTGTCACCATTTCGCCATTTACGCCGTTGGAATAATTTTTAGCTATGTCATCATTATTCATAACCAAACAACGTGTCCCAACTGCATAATAATTTGCATCGTCTTTCAAAAAATTATAAATCTGTTTATCGGACGCTTTGTTGCCATGCATTTTATAAATAATGCCTTCTGTACAGCAAGCCTTTGAAGCATGAATCAGCATTTCATATCTTTCGACAAGTGGTGCAAAAACTTCGTTGTTCGCAGATATCGGTGCGCTGTTATTCAATGCGTAAATAATTTCATCAACTTTGAACACGTTTATGCGCGGTTCGCGTGGCGCCACAGATTCTTTGTAAATTGGTTTTTTATACCATATATCACATTCTTCTGATGTGGCAAATGGACAATCATAATCGTATTCGCAATCATATTCAGAATCATCCAAAGCAATATTTTGCACAGACCAAATTGAATCAGAAGACTTTTGTGGTTCCAGAATATCTTCGTGTTCTTCTATTTCTTCTTCGACAATCACTGGTGATAATTCACAATCATCGCCAGTACATTCAGACGCAACAGCATAATTAACACCCAGCGTCATAACCAAGATGGTTAAAAAAGATATTTTGTTTTTCATGCCTTTAATTGTATCACAAAAACAGCCTATATTAAATAAAAATTTTTGTTGAATAAATTGTATAAAAAAAATTATACTGTGAATATATTCATAGCAAGAAAGGATTAAATATGAAAAATTTTTCTATGATAGCATTGACAATGGCTATCGTTTCACCTGTTATAGCTCAAGCAACACCGGCAGAAACAAAAAAACTGGATTCAGAAATTATTACAGAAGAACAGCCTTTGGTTGAACCAGATATTACAACATCAGAAATCAAAGAACCAAAATCTTTGAAATCTACAAACCCAAATATAAAATTTCCACATGGTTTGCAGATTGGTTTGGGTGTTTCTGTGTCGTCTGGGTTAAATGGTTTTATTGGTTATAATAATAAAAATTTTGATTCTTTTTGGGCAAAGCGATTCGGTATCCGATTCGATTTTGCAAGTATATCTCCGATTAAAAACAAACTTAATGCAAAGATAAACGATGCGCTGGGGGATGAAGGAATCGAAATTGATGACAATTTGAACATAGATAATATCTCTTTATCGGCTAAACATTTTGGTGCTTTGGTTGATTTCTATCCTTTTGGTGATACTTGGTTCTTAGGTGGTTTGCGCTTGTCTGGTGGTTATGTCAGGGGCAAAATGGACTTAGATGCAGATATTTCTGGCAAAGTAGATGGTGGTAAAATTGAATTCGAATTAGGTGGCAGAAAATATTACTATGAAGGCGATGTAATGCATGGTAAAGCTATGTTAGATTGGAAATATAGCGGTCCATATTTGGGAGCTGGTTTTGATTTAGGAATATTTGCTGGTTTCAAAATGTATTTTGATGCAGGTGTGGTGTTTGCCAGCAATAATCCAAAGATAGATTTGGATGTGCCTTTGAACGATAAATTGAAAGATATAACAAGTGGTATGCCACAAGAAGTGACAGGTATAGTAAAAACTGAATATGAAAAGGCAAAGAAAAAGGCTTTGGCAGATGCCCAAGAAGAATTAGACAAGGTTAATTTTTATCCTTTGGTTAAAATTGGCTTTATGTATCGCTTTTAAATCTAACTGCCCTTTGGGCAGTTTTTTATGCTGATTAGACCGATTCGTACTATGCGAATCGGTTTTTTTATGTTAATTCGAATCGGATTTCTGGGGTTTTTGTATCGTGTAAAGGAATAAATACCAAAAAAACTAAAAAATAATATGGGAATAAATTGCCGGATTTCTGGGGTTTTTAAATTTTTTAATATTTTCTCTAAATTATTTTTGAAAAAAAACTTGACTTTTTCGCAGTTCATAGTCATAATAACCGGGCTTTCAAGTTGAGATTAAATAGATTTTTGATTCCAACCCCTGAAATTTAGCGAAATACATCGCAACATTGTTAATAAAAGCAGCTCATCAAAATGATTTTTGAAATTCAAAAATCTGTTCAAGAAGAGATATGCAGACAGTTGAATTTGGAAATATCCAAACTTTGACTAAGTCAAATGTGCATATCCTAGACAGGTAGTAGGTTTACAAAGTAGACCTCGTTAAAACT
>Ga0310696_10002177_pt1 | contig 26489 bp, 25 predicted proteins | sample AusTroGonzalo_MG_4_FD_203885 | JGI IMG/M metagenome (GOLD analysis project Ga0310696, IMG submission 203885) | Bovine rumen microbial communities from tropical cattle in Woodstock, Queensland, Australia - Gonzalo_02 (v2) (version 2) | ecosystem: Host-associated > Mammals > Digestive system >...
TTGTTGAAGCCGGGTGACCAGTGTATTGGCGGTGGCTACTATGTCTTTGACTTTGTTTCCAACCGCATCATCCTTGACAGAGAATCATATGACTTTGGCCGTCCTAAGTGGCATCTGCTGGAGGTGCTGAAAGTTCCCTCAACCTATCGTGGCCTTCAGATTGTGTACAAGTATGACGATGGTTTCCACGATGACTTTAATGTTAGTGAGGAACTACAAATAGAATACTATGATTGATTTAATCACCATTGTTCTTTGGCCTCTAAGGTTATTTGCTTTTCCAGGCCGTTGGCGGTGGCAATGAAAGTTTTCTTCATAAATAGATGATGTTTTGACTCAGTACAACAGTTCCTCAATGAGGGGCACATACCATGTCTTGAACTGCTCTGCCGTGGGGGTATGCCCGCCAGGGAAGTGGAATGAATGGGTATAATGCTCCAAGAACAATGGTTCGAAATGCGCCAGCGTGTCTTCTTCACCGAACAGTCCCCACACACGTTCCTTATTATATTTATTACAGCAGTCAAATTGATGGGCTTCCATTTCCTCAAACTCACTGATAAGCTGTTCGTCGATGGTGAAGTCCTGGTTGCCGTTAGCCCTTGGTGACTTGTACTGATGATTGCCGATACGCTCACGGAGGAAGTCTGACATCTTGAAATGCGGATTGCCGAGTAGGGCAGGGACTCCGATAACCTGAGAGATCATCTGTGCATAAAACGAGCCGCAGCTATTGCCAACGAGGATATCCGGCTTCTCCTTATTGCAGATATCTCGGATAAGTCTGACGGCATCGGCAGGGTGGAGTGGCAGGTCAGGAGTCAGTACGATGGCTCTCCTATTGAAAGCCTCCTTCAATGCCATAGCTGGCACACAACTACCGCTGGCATAGAATCCGTGAAGGAACAATATTTTCTTTTGCTTTTGCATATCTTGTCAGGAATGAAAATGTACTGGCTCCACCTTTTCAGTATGTTCACCAATATGCTTCTCCATCCACACCATATCATACCAGCGACCGAACTTATAGCCACATTGCGTGAAGCGGCCAACCATCCGATACCCCAGATGGCTGTGGAACTGGATGCTGTTTTCTGTTAGATATGGGTCTGCACCTCGTGGGGCAGAGATGCAGGCACACATATTGAGGATGCCCATCTGCTGCAGTTCTTTTTGGAGTGCATCGTGGAGCAATCGGCCGAGTCCGTTTCCGGCTTCACCCTGTTTCACATAGATGGAGGTCTCAATTGCCCAATCGTAGGCTGCACGTCCTTTGAAGGCACTGGCGTAGGCATAACCAACCAGATTCCCTTCTTCATCCTCGGCCACCAGATACGGATATTTTTTTAGCGTATTATTGATGCGTTGCCTGAAGTCATCGATAGTCGGCACTTCGTATTCGAAGGTGATAGCCGTATCGGTGACGTAAGGAGCATAGATTTCGAGCAGTCGCTCTGCATCCTCGCTTTTGGCAGTTCTGATTATCGTTTTACTCATCTTTACCACGATTCATATACTATAAATACGGGAACAAAGGTAGTGAAAATTATGGAATTATCGCTATTTTTACGCAATAATTAGCATTGTTTATCAAGTGTCCCAACAAAAACTACAGTTATGGAATTCATAAAAAAGGGAACCTCATTTCTGAGATTCCCCGGAGTCCTCTTGCGAGGCATATAGTAGAGCAAATCAGGTTATCTGCGACCTCTGTTGCTGTGTCCGTGATTGCTGTGACCATGAGTGTTATTTGCAAGCAAAGCGTCCCTTCTGGCCGAGTGCGGAGCAGTCACATGATTTGGAGCCTTATGAGCATCGTGGTGCTTGACTGCTGGAGCAGGTGCAGGCTTGTGCATGTGAGCGTAGTGTGAACCATGGACCTTGTTGTGACCACCCTTGTAGGTTACGAATACCGTCGGATGTGCATTGTAGAAACGCCCTCTGTTATAGTGAGAGTACACTGCGAATGTCCAACCACCAGCCTTCCAAGCCACAGGGCGATAGAAGTGGTTCAGTGCTACATACTTGTCATACTGCCACGGAGTCAGCACGAAGCGGAGGTCTGCGTTACGGCGATCCCACCAGATGCCAAACACGTCGCCATGTCCGTTCAGGCTCATCAGGTAGTCGAGGTTGATCTCATAGACTGCCTCATACTGTGCAGCTGTGAGGTTCAGCTCGAAAGCCATCTTGTCGCTCAGGAACAGAGCCTCGTTCTTTGCTGCGTTATAGCTCATTGCGTTGGCCGAGATAGTCATGACCATCATCACTGCCAGAATCATCATCTTCTTCATATCTTTATCTCCTATACTTTAAAGAGTTAAACATTTTGTTTCTTAATCACAGTGCAAAGATCGGTGTTTTTTGGCTGTTTTGCAAAGGATAATCTCTAAAACGGAGGGGGTAAAATCCTAAACCTTCATAGGGAAAATCCCCATGAAGAATAAATTGTTGTCAAATACTCTTGCTTGAAAATGAAAAGAAAAACAGTTTTTCCTTTTGCATTTTCCTCACTTATTCGTATCTTTGCACCCGTAAATAATAAACTATAAACCAAATTGTTATGGATAAGAAATTTCCATATGGTTATGATTTGAATGCCTATATCGACAAGGCATTCGAGCAGATGAAAGCTGACTTTCCCTGGGCAACAAGAGAGATGATAGCGGAGCACACCTGTTATGGTATCGAGAAAATAGGAGACGACTATCAGTATGTTGCTTATTGGAACAATAATGAGGGAAAGCCTGAAGCATATCCCCAAAAAACAGATTGCGAAGAATTCCTAAAGATGCTTGCCGATGGCCATGAATGGGAACTTGAACGTGCGAACCCCGTTAAGGAATACATCAAAGTACCAGCGACACGCACATGTAGCGGTGACTGGTATCTGGAGATCTACCGGATTCAGAAGCATGAGTTGGGAGGCTATTCGGCCTATGTCCAGGCAGGTAATCGCTCGGCAGGCGGGTCACGGACGTTCTTCATCCCTGCTTCTTATTTCAAACTGCCTTGGGAGGAGTTTCTGGATAAGTACCTCGAACTGGTATCCCCAGGGCCCTTCTACGTGGGTAGAAGTGATTTGGAGAATTGCCCTGGCCTGAAAGAATTCTTGGGTTTCTGAGAAAAATTAGTTTTTTATTTGCTTTATGAAGATAATAACCATATCCTTATTTCTTTTTACAAGCGCGTTTTTGGTCGCTTGTGGTGGACGCTCTGCATCTGGTTCTGATGACATTAATCCTCGCGACACAGTAACTGTACCAGAAGGTATCACAGGCGAGGACAGCATCACCTATATCGAGAACGTTGTGCTGAAAGACCATATCACAGTCAGCGATTTTCTGGAACTGGCAGAGGTCCATGAACTTGAGAAACGGCTCTTTCTCTATCACGACTCGATTTCCACGCCTCGCGACAAGGCTGCTATGCGCTTGGCTAACCGTTTTATGAGGATGCACTTTGTGGCAATAAGTGGCAATGCCATTTCCAAGCTACAATGGGCTATGGCCGTTAATGCCGTCCTCGACACGTTCCGCGTGGCTGTGCCGTCTGTTCCTAAAGACTCTGCCCTCAACGAAATCATACGGGTGGCTGATGAATACTCTTCAGAGACACAAAGTGAAATGAATTTCCAGTGCTACATTCGTTCATCGGTTGGTTATTACCGCACTATCGAGGCTTATCGCCAGTGGATTCAGGCCGTGCCGTCTGACATCAGGCCATTGGCACAAGAGGAATACGAGGCATGGCATGACCTTAATAGCGCTCGCTTCACTTTATGGGATGAGGTATCATACAGACAGGAATGGTATAGCATGAAACCTATGGAAATCGAGGGTTACCGAGAGAACTTGTCAAGCAATCGTCGTGCCGAGTTGGATGTAGAACGCGAGATCATCCTAAGCGGCAAGCCATACCAGCAGAAAGGCAAGACCGTTACTGCCAAAGAATGGGAACAATGGATTGCCGATAATTCTGTCCCCGAGGACATTGATGATTTAAAGAAGATGGGTGATACTGACCGCATACCCAGCGACAGCCTTGTTGCAGATCGTGTGAACACCCTGAAGTCCACATTCTCACGATGGCTGAAAGCCCGACAGGCACTTGCTTCTGCACTTCCTAAAGAGCAAGGTGACTCGTATGATTTCCTGACTGCGGATATCCATAGCCGCATGATTGGCAAACTCGAAGACATCATTCCCTATGAGAACTGGTAAAGTGAATAATAAACTAAAAGCCAAATTGTTATGAGAAAAAGCATTTTGATGATTCCCGCGGTGATGATGCTTATGGCATGCGGAGGCAAGAAGGCACAGGGTGACAGCGTTAACGCCGACTCTGTCAGCATAGCCAACGAGCTTGAACTTATCAATACTAGTAAAGGAACTTCTTTTGGTGATGATCCTCAGGAACAAGAGAAGGATGCTGTCAAGGCTTTCGTGGAGCAGTTCTATAATGAATGGGGTAGGGATAATCTACTTGAATATGACTATCCGAAACAGCACATTACCTCTAATCTTCTGAAGTATCTGGCTGATGCCTACGACTTTGAATGCGAGGGTGAATGTCTGGCTACCTGGTTGTTCTTCTATGAGGGTGGTGGTGATGTCGGTGAGTTGAAGTCACGCCAGATAACAGCTCGTGATGAGAGCCATGTCCTTGTTGAAAATAAATATGAGAACTATGAATATGCTGTTCTTCTAACTGTGATTAAGGATGGCGACTCCTTCAAAATCGACAGTCTTAAGCAAGAAAGATCAGAGTATAAATAAAATCACCATTCATAATCCTCCACATAACTGTCAAAGTGGACCTCTTCATTCCATCCTGCCTCGCGGAATAAACTGCGCACTTCCTCCTGAACAGCAGGAGGTATGAGGCGTGAGCCATTGCGATACTCATAATAATATGTTTTGCAATGCTTGCTGGTAAGCCGTAGTCGCACGAATGGCTTCACTCGGGCGGGCATATCAGCAGTGAAGATATGCATCATGCCTTTTGCAAACTTCACCTTTTCTGAATTGCGGTAGTGGGGACATTGCTCTGTACCAACATCTTGACTTCTGGGATTGATGCAATGATAAGAACTCGTGGTGTCAGGCATCTGCTGTCCCACCTTCCATCGCAGGCACTGCTCCTTCTTAGGGCATCCGTCTGCATAACACACTGTATAGCCGTTTGAGGCTCGCTTGGCGAATAACTCTTGTTCTGTCATAATTGCGTGCAAAGTTACAAAAAAGCAGGCAAACTACCAAGCATTTGAAGATATTACATAGAAAAAGTCCGCACGTTACGGAATTTAAGTCCGTTCACTACGGAAAAAGAGTCCGTACGTTACGGAATTATTCTAAGTTCCCTATTGACCATTTTGCCTAAATACATTTAAATCTGTGTTCGGAATGGTGGTGGTATGACAATAATTCGTTATCTTTGTATCCAACTTTGAGAATGATTATGAATTATGGATATAGCAAAGGCATTTGAGGTGGCGTTCAAACGCAAGATTGAGAAGAACTGGGAGAAGATCTACGTCGTGGTGGATATTCACGATACCATCTTGCGGGCTTGTTATGAGAATGAGGAAACCTACGATTATTATCCTTATTCAAGGGAGGCCTTGCAGTTGATGACTGCCCGTGAGGATATTTGCATGATTCTATGGAGCGGATGCTACGAAGAGAAAATGGATGAATACAGGAGGCATTTTGCTGAAGAGGGCATCCGTTTCGACTATGCCAATGAGAATCCAGAAGTTGGTAATACGAGTTTCCAGAACTTCGAGGTGAAGCTCTATTTCAATGTGGGTATAGACGACAAATTTGGCTTTGAATCCGAAACGGATTGGATTAAGGTGATTGAGGTGTTAGGGCGTTTTTGATATAACTTGTTGTCCCTGCCTCCATCAGAAAGATGAAGACAGGGACAAAATTTTTTAGAAGTTGGCACCGATGGTGGCGAAGAGCATACCAGTGTGCGAGGTGTCGAAATAGTCGTGCGATATGTTTGCCAGTCCGAAGTCATAGCCCACTTCCGCATAGAGGAAGTCGTACTGCACACCACAGCCAATCCTGATACCCCCGTCGAAACGCTTAAACGCATCATCGTCAAACGAGCTGTAGGCAGCCCTGTGGCCAAAGTCCTTAATCTTTCCACCTACGCCAAGCGCCATATAGCCACCAACGAAAGGCTGGATGCTGAACATTCTGTCCATATCAATCCTGTACTTCAGCACCAAGGGCAATTCCAGATAGTCGAGACTGTAGGTAAACTTATCACCCTCATAATGCCCCTGACCACCTTTTTCTATATAATAGAGTCCCGCCTCGAAATACACAGGCGAACGATAACCCAGTTGCACACCAACCACAGCACCCACATCGAGACCCGTCTTCATCGAGCCACCGTCCAGATATCTGTCATCAGAGTTCACTGTCGAGAAACCAACACCCAGTCTCAAACCATAATACACCTCGTGGTCGTATCTGTAGCTTGGCGCATGTCTTGAAGCCGGATTATAATGAGCAGGTCTGCCATACTGAGCGAGGGCAGGTACTGAGAGCACAAGGCTCATCAAGGCAATCATCATTTTTTTCATATTCGTCGAGTTTTAAAGTTTCACGCTGCAAAGATAAACATACCTACCGAACCTCCCAAAGGTTTTCCCCTACCATCTCAAGGGAAATCCCTAATCTTTATTTCCTGATAATGCGGAGGTATTCTTCGTATGAGATGTAGCGGCCACCCATCGAACGAAGATGAGGGGTTTCAAACTGGCAGTCGATGAGCACACCTCCAAAGATTTCGCACATTTGGGCCAGATGGATGAGGGCCACCTTCGAGGCATTTGGCACGAGCGAAAACATGCTCTCGCCAAAGAAAGCCTTGCCCAGATTCACGCCATAGAGCCCTCCTACAAGTTGTTCGTCCTTCCATACTTCCACACTCGCAGCAAAACCCTGTCTGTGCAACTCCGTATAGGCCTCGATGATGTTAGGACCCAACCAAGCCCCTTCTTCCTTATTACGGTTCTGGGCTGTGGCGCAACCACGTATCACACCTTCGAAATCCTTATTAATCGTGGCTTTCAACTCATTCTTTTTCATGAGTTGCAGCATGGAGTGACTGATGTGAATCTCCTTGGGAAAGATTACGAAACGCTGAAGCGGACAAAACCACAGCGGTTCCTTGTTTTGACTAAACGAGTACCATGGGAAAAAACCGTTGGAATAAGCCAATAACAGACGATCTACCGATAGATCGCCTCCTACAGCCACCAGTCCGTCGTCCTCGCCCAAATGAGGATCAGGAAACCAAAGGTCATTGTCTAATTGAAAAACTGCCATTAATGGTCAATTGAAAATTGAAGATTGAAAACTGAAGATTGTGCATCAACTATGACAGTTCCTCCGTTTTTCAAATGACCGAACAGTATCTCGCGCATCAGCAGAGGCTTCAGTCGCTGGGCAATCACACGATCCATCTCGCGGGCACCATACTCTCGGGTAAATCCTTCTTCGAGCAACAGGGCAAAAGCCTCGTCGCTTAAAGTCATAGTCACTTGCTTGGCGGTAAGTTTCTCCTGCAACTCGCCTAACTTCTTGCGCAGAATGAGTGTCGCCATCCCCCGATCCATATCGTTGAACACCACTGTACCCGTCAATCGGTTGATGAACTCTGGTTTAAACGTCTTCTTCACCTGTTTCAGCATGGCCTCGCCTCGCGATACTTTGCCCGTAAAACCGATATTGGCTTGGGCAGCAAACTGAGCTCCAGCGTTCGAAGTCATAATCAGAATCACGTTGCGGAAGTCAGCTTTGCGCCCCTTGTTGTCAGTGAGTTTGGCGTAGTCCATCACCTGTAGTAGGATATTATAGATGTCTTGATGCGCCTTCTCAATCTCATCGAGCAATAATACACAGTTGGGCGTTTTGCGAATGGCATCAGTCAGCAAACCGCCGTCTTCGTAGCCCACATATCCCGCAGGCGAACCAATCAGTTTGGCTACTGTATGCTTCTCTGTGTATTCGCTCATGTCGAATCGTAATAACGTGATACCCAACTCTTTGGCCAGTACTCGTGCAACCTCTGTTTTACCCACACCGGTAGGCCCTACAAACAGCAGCGAAGCTAATGGTTTGTTGTCGTCGAGCAATCCTGCCTTCGACATTTGTACCGACTCTACTACCTGTCGGATAGCCTCGTCTTGACCATATATCTGAGCCAGCAGTCGTGGGGTCAATGTCTCCAACTGGCTGTTGTCTTCGTCTTCCTTCATCGCCAGCGCATCCACCTTGCAAGTCTTCGCAAGTACGTCGGCAATCTCTGCCTTCGACACAGCCTGTTTCTCGTTTTTCACCTCCAGTGCAGCACCAGCCTCGTCTATTAGGTCGATGGCTTTATCAGGAAGGAATCGGTCGTTTACATGCTTATAACTGGCATCAACAGCGAAGTCGAGTGCGGCCTCGTCGTAAGTCACCCCGTGGAATGACTCGTATTGGGAACGTAATTGGCGTAGAATATGCTTTGTTTCCTCGGGTGTAGGCTCAGGTATGTCAATCTGTTGAAAACGACGTACCAGACCTTTCGAACGCGAGAAATGGCGATTATACTCCTCATAGGTTGTGGAACCGATAAAGCGGATGCTACCTGACTCCAGATAAGGCTTCAGCATATTTGATGCGTCCATCGAGCCTTCGCCTGTGGCGCCTGCGCCCACTAACGTATGAATTTCGTCGATATATACTATATTTTTATTGCTCTCTTCTTGAATACCGTCCATAATCTGCTTGATGCGGTTCTCAAAGTCACCACGATACTGGGTGCCTGCCAACAACGTACCAATGTCGAGCTGGTAAATGCGACTGCCTTTCAAACGCTCAGGTACGCGTCCCTCCTCAATCATTCTGGCCAAGCCCCATATCAATGCTGTCTTGCCCACACCAGGCTCACCGATGTGCAGAGGATTATTCTTATCCCGACGGCAGAGCACTTGGATGGTTCGCTCCAACTCCTGTTCTCTGCCTATCAGCGGGTTGTGGTTTTCGTAGAGGTCATTCATACAGGTCACTAGCCTGCGCCAAGCAGCCTCGGGTTTACTCTCGCCTGTTTCCGATTCCAGATGGTCGTCAAATTCGTAAGCACTGATTAGTTCGCTTATAAAGTGGCTCTCCATATCGCCCAGAGCCTCCTTCAGCAGATAGCACGCCCACGAGTCAGAGAGATGTAGCACGCCCATTACGAGATGAGGCAGATCCAGCGCCTGCGCACTGCTGTTTATCACCTGTTGACAGGCATACTCTATCACTTCCGCCATCTGTGCAGAGGCTTCAGGCTCATACGTCTTATCCTCAGGTATCGACTCCACATCCTCCAACTTGTCCTCCAGATGCTCAGCCAGTGAGCCCGAGGGGTAGAAGATGCTTAGCGTATGGCTGAAATTGGGCTCTTCAGTCAGTACCAGCAATAAATGCTCGGGCATTACGAACTCGTGGCGGTATTCCCTGCAGCACTTCATGGCCTCGTGCAATATCTTGCCTGCACGCTTAGTCTGTTTGATCTCTGCCATAAATACTACTCTTTATCCGGTTCAACAGTCAGGCGAAGCGGATATCCTGCCTCACGCGCCATATTCGTGGCCTTTCTCACTTTCGAGGTAGCCACATCATAGCTATAGATGCCTACCACAGCCTTGTCAGAGTGGTGCACCTGGAGCATGAGTGCCTCAGCCTCAGCCTCGCTTTTAAAAAACACCTGGGTCAGAATCATCACTACAAACTCCATCGTCGTGAAGTCATCGTTATAGATGGTCACCTTATATCTGCGAGGTTCCCTCAGATCTATCCTCTGTCGTTCCTTGGTAGCCGATTGTTCCTTCGCCATGACTTTTACTTGTATTTCTCAATGAGCGAGGCGGCTTGTGGATCGCCGAGGTCTTGGGCTTTTTGAAGGTTCTGAAGACCTTCGGATTTATTGCCTTTCAAGCATTGGGCAAGACCAAGGAAAAGGTAGCCGTCACTGTTGTTGGCATCGATGCCGATGCACTCTTGGGCGGTCTTGATGGCTTCGTCGTACATGCCTACACGGATTTCGAGCGAGGCTTTCTCGGCATAGTAGAGCGTCTCTTGGGGATTCATCTGAAGGGCTTTCTCTATATCGTTGAGAGCCTGCTGGTAGAGCCGACCTTGAATCTCAGTCTGATGGCGCACGTAATAGAAGTTGTCGTTGACATTGGCGGTCATGAGGGCCTCGTACTCGTTCATGTCGCTAATGGCATCACGATATTTGCCTGCATTACGACGGGCTTCGGCTCGGGCCCAGATATAGGGGGCTGCCTCTTTGAGATAGGGTTTGTTAAAGGTATTAAGCGTGGAGTCGAGTAGTGCGAGCATGGCTGTGGTATCTTTTAGCATCTCCTTGCAACGGGCTGCACCAAAGAATATCTCGGCATTGCGCAATTCGGTGTTCGTAAGCTGGTCGAAGATCTGATAAGCCTCGTCGTACCTTTTCTGGGCAAACAGGATGTTGGCCTCCAGCTGACGGTAGGTGGGCAGGGGATTAATGCTGTTAGCGGCCTGAATCTCGGAGAGGGCCTTATCGAGGTTCCAATCACTAAAGGTTTGATCGGCCTGGTAGATCTCCTTGTTATAGATCATACGGGCGTAGGTGAAGTGGGCATCGTCTTTGGCGGTAGAGCACTTGATGGCCTGCTCCATATCGCGCTGTGCTTCAGCATAACGAGCATTGGCTGAGGCTTGGAGGGCTCGGGCTGTATAGCCATCGGGGGCACTGGGGAACTGCTGGATAAAGTCGTCGATAAGGGCGACATAAGCGGCAGAATCCAACTGTGAGGCTGAGAGATAGAGGGCGAGATTGGCCTCTTTCAGATCAGTAGGCAGTTCTTTCTTGATAAGTGTCTGCTGATAAGTGGAGCTATTGTAGGTGATGCCTGTAATCTTGAGTGAATCGACAAAGCGGGCACTGACGGCGTAGCTGAGCGTATCTTTCAAGGAGGCGGGTTGTTGCATCATACCAATCACTTCACCTTCTTCGTTCAACAATGGGCAACTTACCAGATTCTCCGTCATAGACATGGCAACCGTGTAATAGGCGTACTCGTCAAAGATGGTCTCGGCTTTGCGAATGGCTCCACTATTGAGGTTTTTCACTTCACGATAGGGAAGTAGCCAGACAGTGCTGCCAACAGGCGACATGGTGGTGCTGACACTGAGGGGCTGACTCTTTGAGACGCCCACGCGGAACTTGACTACGTCGTACATATCGTTGGCTCCAAGGATACCAGTAACTTGATACTCTTTGCCCTGGGCATCGATGATAATGGCTCGGGACGCGCCTTTGAAGGGCGTGAAATTACTGATGGCCTCGCCATGCGGACCAGTATAGAAACCATTGGTCGAGGCAATCATTTGTCCGTCGGGACTGAAGGTCTTCAGGGTGAATACGGACTTAGTGGCACTCTTGGTCCAACTTGGCTGGGCAATGGCACTGGCTGCTATCATAAGCAGACAGCAAATTATCGTTGTTTTCTTCATAATCGTAATAGTTGTTTAGCGTTTTGGATGGCGGCATCAGAGACGTCGCTACCACTGAGCATCTGGGCAATCTCCGTGATGCGTTCTTCGGCTGTAAGTTGCTTCATACGGCTGATGGTTCCTTGGGCCGTTTCCTCTTTTTCCACGCGGTAGTGGGTGGTGCCCAAGGCGGCAATCTGTGGCAGGTGGGTGATGCTGATGACTTGGCGTTCGTGCTGGCCCATCTCCTGCATGATCTCGGCCATCTTCTCAGCTATCTTGCCACTGACACCAGTGTCGATCTCGTCGAAGATGATAGTGGGCAGTTTAACAGCACCGCTAATCATGGCCTTCAAAGAGAGCATGACGCGGGCAATCTCACCTCCAGAGGCTACCTGAGACACAGGCTGGAGCGGGGTAGAGGCGTTGGCACTGAATAGGAACGATACCTTATCCTGACCGTTAGGTCCAAGAGCCGTTGGGGCTACCTCAATGCTGAAACGCACATTAGGCATGCCAAGTGGCACGAGGCGCGACTGCATGTCCTGCTCAATCTTGCGGGCTGCCTGAGTGCGTAGTTTGGTGAGCGCATTGGCTTGTTTTTTAGCCTGCTGCTCAAGCTTTTCGAGGCGTTGTTGCAGGTCAGAGAGGGCTTCATCGCTATTCTCAATATGGCCGAGTTGCTGGCTCAAAGTTTCGCGCTTCTCAATAAGTTCGCTGACGCTGTCGGCATGATACTTCTTTTGAAGGTCGTAGAGACGGTCGAGGCGATTGTTGACGGCATCGAGCTCTGCGGGATCGAAGTCGATATCCTCGAGTTGGGCACTGATGTCTTGAGCAATATCCTTCAGTTCTATATAACTGCTGTCGAGACGCTCTGTGAGCTGGATAGCATCGGGCAGTACCTGACAGATGCCTTTAAGGGCAGAGATGGCTGTGCGCAGAGAGCCTACGATACCCGTTTCTTCGCCTGAAAGGGCGTGATCGGCCTCGTAAAGAGCGCTCTTGATCTCCTCGGAATGGCTCATCATGTCGCTACGTTGTTCGAGCTCTTCCTGCTCGCCCTCAGCGAGATTGGCCTGCGAGAGTTCGTTATACTGGAACTGCAGGAAGTCGAGGTTTTGGCGATTCTGCTCGATATCGTTCTTCAGGGTGTTGAGTTCTCGGACTGTGGATTGATACTGAGCGTATGTCTGCTGATAGTCAGTGAGTGGCTGTTCTGAGCCCGCAATGATATCAACTACATTCAATTGGAAGTCCTGCTTGTTAAGTAGCAGGTTCTGGTGCTGAGAGTGTACATCGACCAAACGTTCGCCCAACTCTTTCAGCATGGAGAGTTGTACGGGCGTATCGTTGATGAAAGCCCGACTTTTGCCTGCTGAGGTGAGTTCACGACGGATGATGCAGTCAGCGGGTTCGTATTCGATATCGTTGTCGCTGAAGAAGTCTTGCATGTCGTAGCGCGAGAGGTCGAAGTGGGCCTCAATGACGCACTTGTCGGCTCCCTGCTTAATGGCTTTCAGATCAGCACGCTGCCCTAGCAGCATGCCTATAGCACCAAGGATGATGCTCTTGCCTGCGCCCGTTTCACCGGTAATCACAGAAAAGCCCTTATGCAGTTCGATGTCAAGACAATCGATCAGAGTAAAATTCTTAATATATAAGTGTTTGATCATATTATTGGCGAATGATGTCCCAAGCGTTGCTTTGTGAGGCATTGATGCTCATGAGGATGTCGTAGATGCGCTCTTTCTCCTTCTGTGTACCCTTGCCTTTGTAGATGTTAGAAAGCTCGTCGCGCTTGAAGTCAGTCCATATCTGTGGCAACAGGCTCAGGGGCTTGTTTTCGTGAGCAGTCTTGAGGTCGTTCTCGAGTGCATCGGAAATCTGCGTACGACCACGCTCGGCATTGTTCACCATCTCGTCGAGACCCTTGCGGTAGTAGTCGTACTGCAGTTGGCGCATGGGTTTCATCGACTCGTCGAGATAGTCGTTGATGATGGCAAAACGGTTACGGCTATCCTCAAACGATTTCCATCCTGGGTATCCCAAATCCTGAGCATTGTTGACGAGAAACATACATTGCTGCAAAACACTGGAGCCACCTAATGGCGAGAAGCTATCAAGGTCGAGACCGATGATGAGGTATGCATAGTAGGCGAGGAGGGCCGTCAGTTGGTTGTCGATGATATTATCGTCGAAAAGCAACTGGTCGAACTCTGCGAACTGGAACTGGAAGTTGTCGTCCTTATTATTATATAAGGTGGAAGTATAAGAGGAATTAAAGACGGGTCGGTTGGCCTGAATCATAGCCGTGCACTCGAAGCGGTTTTCCTCGCGAATGTACTTGTTGACGGTGATGTTGAAGCTACACTGAATGCGCTCGTTCTTCTGAAACTGAAGTGGTGTCCACTGACGCTCGTTGACGAACTGTTCGAGCGTCTGCTTAAGATTCTCGAACACGCTGACATCAGTGCCTGATACCTGGCTGTGGTTGATGTTGATGCGCACTTCGAGCTCTTGCGCCCTTGCAGGACTGAATGATAAATGAAAAATGATGAATGATATAGCTATCAGACACCATTTCATGTGAGTCGTAGGTTGATACATCCCGTTTTTATTCATCAATTATCATTTATCAATTAGCGAAGCTGTGCTTCGCGCAGGCGGATTCGTGTAAGAACCTGCTTGGTATTGTAGGTAAAATCGCCAGAGAGGATCCAACTGTAGTAGCCAGGGTCAATGCGTAGCACATCGGCCACAGGCAGACCCTTATGCTTGCCAAAGTTGAACACCTCAACGAGACGGGGGGTACCGTCTTTATCAAGCAGCGTCTGGCCATTGCGGTCTTTCATTTCGCCCCATACGATGCGGCCTGCAAAGTCCACATTGTTGTTGACACGCGAGAACTCTGCAAGCTGATCCATATCGTTCTCGAGCACCTTCTCAGGATCCTCGTTGGCGCCTGGGGCATACTTGTCGAGTTCGCCCATTAACACGCGATAGGTGGCCTCGGTATCCTGATCAGCGCGGTGAGCCTCGAAATCGTCCTCCATCTTGCGCCCACAATAGAACTTGTAGGCAGCTGCCAAGTTGCGACGCTCCATCTTATGGAAGATGGTCTGTGCGTCGATGAGACGGCACTTGGAAAAGTCGAAGTCGATGCCTGCACGCAGGAACTCTTCTGCCAGCAGGGGAATGTCGAAGTGGTTGGAGTTGAAACCCGCAAAGTCGCACCCTGTGAACATATCAGCGAGTCGCTGACCCAACTGTTTGAAAGTGGGTTTGTCTTTAACATCGTCGTTGCTGATGCCCGTCAGCGATACGACCATCTCAGGGATGGGACGCTCGGGGTTTACCAACTCATTGCCTCGGATTTCCTCGCCATTAGGGAGTATCTTAATGTAGGAAATCTGGATGATGCGATCCTTGACAAGGTCAAGACCAGTAGTCTCCAGATCAAAGATGACCAGAGGTTTCTTCAGATTCAGTTTCATTCGAGACTACTAATTGTTAATCAGCATGGGCATCATCAGCATCAGCACATCCTGGTTCTCGGGCTGTTCTGAGGGCAGTACTATACCGGCACGGCTGGGATCAGCCAACTGAATGAGCACATCGGCACTGTCGAAATTGTTGAGAATATCGATAAACGCAGAACCCTTAAAACCAATGCTCATGGGCTGACCATTGTATTCGCACGATATGCGCTCGGTAGCTGTCTTCGAGAAATCGTAGTCCTCAGCATCGAGCTGCAGAGTGGCATCTTCTACGTGGAAGCGGATGAGGTTGCTGGAATCGTTAGAGAACGGCTGTACTCGACGCAGGGCTGCAAGCAGACCAAGACGATCGACGCGCAACTCATTGGGATTGCCCTGAGGAATCACAGAGTTATAATTGGGGTAACGACCTTCGATGAGTCGGCACTGGAGAGTACCGTCGCCATAGCTTACCTCAGCATTGCGCTCGTCGAAGCGAATGACAACATCGCCACCATCCTTACCCAGTAGATTGCGGAGCAGATTAGCGGGCTTCTTAGGCAGGATAAAGGCTGAGGGCTGTTCGCTCTTAATGGTATAGATCTTGTTGCGAACAAGCTTATGACCATCGCTGGCTACTACTGAAAGGCAGTCGGGAGTGAGGTCGAAATAGATACCATTCATCACAGGTCGCAATTCATCTTGCGCGGTAGCGAAGATAGAGCGGTTAATATTCTCTGCCAAGATGGCATTGGGAATGGTAATGGTGTTGGCATATTCACTCACAGGCTGGGCAATGGGGTACTCGTCGGCATTCTCTATAGGCAGCGAGAAAAGACCATTCTGATAGGAAATCTTCACGAGGCTTTGCTCCAGGTTCACATCGAAGGTGATGGGCTGCTCGGAGAATCCCTTAACAGCCTCGAGCAGGTCGTGGTTGCCAATGGCAAAGCGGGTTTCGCCATCACTCTCAGTCAGATCCAACTGGGTTTTCATCACGTTCTCGCTGTCTGAAGCTGTCAGATACAGTACGTTGTTTTTGATCTCGAAAACGAAATCGCCAAGAATGGGCAAGGCATTCTTACTGTTAATCACTCTAGAGAGGGCAGAGAGCTTGGCGCTCAGTGCGGTGCTTGATAATGTAAATCTCATAGTTTTATAGTTTCTTTTTGTTCTTGATTACATATTTTATAATTGAGGACAAAATTACAAAAAAACGTTGTAATGAACAAAATTTTTATGAGAAAATGATGCGATTCAAACTATTTTTAGTAATTTCGCCACCTGAAAACGAAAAAATCAACAAATAAAAACAATTAAGTAATGGAATTAACAGGTAGAATTATTGCTGTGTTGCCTCCTTCGAGTGGCGTGTCAGCACGTACGGGAAACAACTGGATGTCTCAGGATTATGTGATTGAGGTTCCTGGACAATATCCCAGAAAGTGTCTTTTCCGTATCTTTGGCGAGGATCGTATCAAACAATTCAATATTCAGCAGGGCGAGGATCTTACTGTGCAGTTTGACATTGACGCCCATGAATTTAATGGACGCTGGTTTAACGATGTGCGTGCCTACAATATTATTCGCGGACAGGTGGCTCCTGTAGCTGGTGCTCCCGTAGGGGCTCCTCAGGCAAGTCCTTTCCCGCCAGCAGATGGCGCTACATCGCCATTCCCTCCTGCACAGGAGCCCGCTCAGGGTCAGAGTACCGACGATCTGCCGTTCTAATCTTTAGATGACGAACGAGTACCAGATACGGGTGGTGCCTGAAGTAGCGGCACAAGAGGATAGGCTGAAGGCTTATCTGGCTGACGAAAAGGGCATTGACGCACGAACCATTCACGGCATAAGAATCCTGAAAAGGAGTATAGATGCGCGCCAAAGGCAGATATATGTGAATTTAAATGTTCGCGTGTATGTGAATGAACAACCACATGATGAAGAATACGTGAGGACGGACTATCCCAATGTGGAAGGCCGTCCTCAGGTTATTGTTGTGGGTGCGGGTCCTGGCGGACTCTTTGCTGCGCTCAGGCTGATAGAACTTGGTTTACGCCCTATCGTATTGGAAAGAGGCAAGAACGTGCATGACCGTAAGAAGGATCTGGCCAACATTACCAAGACTCAGAAAGTAGATGCTGAGAGTAACTACTGTTTTGGCGAGGGTGGGGCTGGAGCATATTCTGACGGTAAACTCTATACACGTTCAAAGAAACGGGGTAATACGGATAAGATTCTGAACGTGTTTTGTCAGCATGGAGCTTCGACGGCTATCCTTGCTGATGCCCATCCGCATATCGGAACCGACAGATTACCTAAGGTGATTGAGGCCATGCGCAACACTATTATTAATAGTGGTGGAGAGGTGCACTTTGAGACCAAAATGACACAACTGATTCTGGAAGGTGATATGGTCATTGGATGCATCGCTGACAAGGAATACAGAGGACCTGTTATATTGGCTACAGGTCACTCAGCACGAGACGTTTACAGATATTTGTCTGAAGCAAAGATTGAAATTGAAGCAAAAGGGATAGCAGTAGGTGTCAGACTTGAGCATCCGTCACAATTAATCGACCAGATTCAGTATCATTCCAAGCAAGGTAGAGGCAAATATTTGCCAGCTGCCGAGTACGCGATGGTGACTCAGATTGATGGGCGTGGCGTATATTCTTTCTGTATGTGTCCTGGAGGCTTTGTGATACCTGCGGCTACGGATAAAGAACAGATAGTGGTGAATGGAATGAGTCCAGCTAATCGTGGTACTCAGTGGAGTAACTCCGGAATGGTTGTTGAAGTCAGATCAGAGGATATTGAAGGAAACGATGATCTGAAGGTGATGCGATTCCAGGAACAACTTGAACGTACTTGTTGGCAACAGGGTAATATGAAACAGACGGCTCCTGCACAAAGGATGTCGGATTTCGTTAATGGAAAATTGAGTTATGACCTGCCTAAGTCATCTTATGCACCTGGACTGATTTCGAGTCCCTTGCATTTTTGGTTGCCCAAAACGATATCCCGTCGATTACAAGAGGGTTTCAAAACATTCGGAAGAAATGCACATGGATTTCTGACCAACGAAGCTGTGATGATAGCCGTAGAGACCAGGACCTCGTCGCCAGTACGCATCGTGAGAGATAAGGAAACATTGCAACATGTTCGTATTCAGGGGCTTTTCCCTTGTGGTGAAGGAGCAGGGTATGCGGGAGGAATCGTCTCTGCAGGTGTCGATGGAGAACGATGTGCAGAGGCAGCAGCAGCCTTTTTGCAAAAAAGATAGCAAAAGATTTGGAACTTTCGAATCTTTTTTGTATCTTTGCCATGAAAACATGGCGAAATAGAAAAATGTTTAACTATAAATATACGCAACATGAACAGGGAGGAAAAATTCGTCATTACGATCAGTCGCCAGTTTGGTACAGGTGGACATGAGATCGGAGCAGAATTGGCCCGGAGACTTGGTGTGAAACTGCTCGACAAACAGATTTTGAATGAGGTGGCCAAGCGCAACCGTATTGTAGAAGAAGCCATGGAGAAGATTGAATCGCGTAACCCGCTCTGGCGCGATGATTTTACTAACTTCTATCAGAACTACATGAGTAAGGCTGAGTATGATGGAACTGAGCACGATCAGACTTCGCATGAATTGTTTGATGCTCAGGCAGACGCTATCCGTCATATCGCTGCAGAGGAGTCGTGTGTGATTGTGGGTCGTTGTGGTTTCCACATTTTCGAGAACCATCCTAATTGCCTGAAGATTTTCGTCCATTCTTCAGAGGAATGTCGTAAGCGCAGAATAGCTGAAAAATATGGCTTGGACCTGAGAGATGCTGCTGCGATGGTGGTAGATAACGACTATAGTCGTGAGCTCTACACGAAGACTTTTACGGGTAAGGATTGGACTGACGCACGCAATTATGACATCTCTATCGATGTGAGGAAATTCGGCATAAATGGTGCTGTAGATTTCCTGATGAATTGTATTGAGTAGTTTTTCTTCGAAAAATTTGTGTATATACCGATTTTTTAGTACCTTTGCACGCTGAAATTTCACAGATAGTAATTACTAAAGAATCGGTATAATGAATATTTCCTACAAATGGTTGAAGGAATACGTGGATTTCGACCTGACGGCCCAGCAGGTAGCTGATGCACTCACGTCAACAGGTCTGGAAGTCGACGCATTGGAAGAAGTACAGAGTATCAAAGGTGGTCTGAAGGGTCTCTACGTGGGTAAGGTGCTTACCTGTGAGGCTCATCCCAACAGTGATCATCTTCATGTAACAACGGTTGATTTGGGCAAGGGCGAGCCCTCGCAGATTGTGTGTGGTGCGCCTAACGTGGCAGCTGGTCAGAAAGTGATCGTGGCTGATTTGGGCTGCGTGCTCTACGATGGCGATCAGGAGTTTGTTATCAAGAAGTCAAAGTTGCGTGGTGTAGAGAGTTGTGGTATGATCTGTGCTGAAGACGAAATCGGAATCGGTAACGATCATGCTGGTATCATTGTTTTGCCAGACGACGCAGTGGTGGGTACACCTGCTGCTGAATATTATCATTTGGAAAGCGACTGGCTCATCGAGGTGGATATCACTGCCAACCGTGCTGACGGTCTTTCGCACTGGGGTGTTGCTCGTGATCTGTATGCTTGGTTGAAGAGCAACGGTTACGAGACCAAGATGCATCGTCCTGACTGCTCGAAGTTTAAGGTTGAGAATCACGATTTGCCCATCGAGGTGACCATCGAGAATCAGGAAGCTTGTAAGCGCTATGCTTGTGTATCAGTAACTGACTGCGAAGTGAAGGAGAGTCCCGACTGGTTGAAGAATAAGTTGACCACCGTTGGTCTGCGTCCTATCAATAACATTGTGGATATCACCAACTACATCATGATGGCCTACGGTCAGCCTTTGCACACGTTTGATGCAGATATGGTAAAAGGTCATAAGATCGTGGTGAAGACCATGCCTGAGGGAACTCCGTTCCAGACACTGGATGGTGAGGAGCATAAACTCTCAGACCGTGATTTGGCTATCTGCAATGCAGAGGATCCGATGTGTATCGCCGGTGTGTTTGGCGGAAAGGGTAGTGGTACGTATGAGACCACTCGTAACGTGGTGTTGGAGAGTGCCTATTTCCATCCCACATGGATTCGCAAGAGTGCTCGTCGTCATGGCCTGAGCACAGATGCCAGCTTCCGTTTTGAGCGTGGTGTGGATCCCAATGGAACGATCTATGCCCTGCAGCAGGCAGCTATCCTCTGTCAGGAGTTGGCAGGTGGTAAGGTCTCGATGGAGATTTGCGATGTTTATCCCGAGCCGATGAAGAATGCCGTGGTTGATCTCACTTATAAATATGTACATGATCTGGTGGGTAAAGATATCCCTGTAGAGAAAATCAAGGCCATCTGCGAGAGTTTGGAGATGAAGGTGCTCAGTGAGAACGCTGAGGGACTGACGCTCGAGATTCCCGGCTATCGTGTGGATGTACAGCGTCCTTGCGATGTGGTGGAAGATATCCTGCGTATATATGGATATAATAATGTAGAGATTCCCACCCAATTGAAGGGCTCGCTCGTGATTAAGGGCGATGAGGATCAGAAGCACAAACTGGCTAACCTTGTAAGTGAGCAGTTGGTTGGCGAGGGCTTCAACGAGATCCTGAACAACTCACTGACAAAGGGTGCTTACTACGAAGGCCATAACACCTATCCCGCAGAGAACTGTGTGAAGATTATGAACCCGCTCTCTACTGATCTGAACGTGATGCGTCAGACATTGTTGTTCGGTGGTTTGGAGAGCATTCAGCATAATGTGAACCGTAAGCGTCAGAACCTGCGCTTCTTCGAGTTCGGTAATGTTTATACCTTCACCCCGGAGAAACAGAACGACGATGATCCGATGCAGGCCTATAAGGAGCAGTACCATTGTTCGCTGCTTGTAACAGGTAAACGCGTAGAGGGTTCTTGGGCTCATCAGAACGAGGATTCTACTTATTACGAACTGAGTGCCTATGTGGAGAATATTCTCCGTCGTATTGGTGTGAAGTCTGGTATGCTGGTTCGTAAGAAGTCGGAGAATGATATCTTCTCTGCTGGTATAACCATCGAGAATCGTGGTGGTAAGAAACTCATAGAGATGGGTATTATCACTAAGAAACTCCAGAAGCAGTTCGGACTGGATGCACCTGTGTATTATGCAGAACTGAACTGGACGGCTCTGATGAAGGTAATCAAGAAGAACGAGGTGCTCTATACTGAAGTGCCAAAGTTCCCGGCCGTTAGTCGTGACTTGGCGCTGTTGGTAGATAATAGCGTAGAGTTCGCACAGATTGAACAGATTGCCCGTCAGACAGAGAAGAAACTTTTGAAGAAGGTAGAACTCTTCGATGTCTATGAGGGTGACAAACTGCCCGCAGGCAAGAAGTCGTATGCTGTGAACTTCATCCTTCAGGACGAAGAGAAGACCATGGGCGACAAGCAGATTGATGCTATTATGCAGAAGCTGATTGCCAACCTGAAGAAACAGCTCAACGCAGAACTCAGATAAAGGTAAGAAAGTAAAAAGTAAAATATTAAAACGTAATCCAATGGGAAGAGCATTTGAATATCGTAAAGCTACGAAGCTGAAGAGATGGGGCCACATGGCCAAGACATTTACAAAGATTGGTAAGCAGATCGCTATTGCTGTGAAGGCTGGTGGTCCGGAACCAGAGAACAATCCTACACTGCGTGCTATCATCGCCAATGCCAAGCGCGAGAACATGCCGAAGGATAACATTGAGCGTGCTATCAAGAACGCTATGGGTAAAGACCAGAGCGACTACAAGGAGGTAACCTACGAGGGATATGGCCCTCACGGAATCGCAATCTTCGTAGAGACACTGACAGACAACACCACTCGTACCGTGGGTGATGTTCGCTCAGTATTCAACAAGTTTAATGGTAACCTGGGTACTCAGGGTTCACTGAGTTTCCTGTTCGACCACAAGAGCGTATTCACCTTCAAGAAGAAGGACGGTTTGGATATGGACGAGCTGATTCTCGACTTGATTGACTATGGTGTAGAGGATGAGTTCGACGAGGACGAAGAGGAGAACAGCATCACCATCTATGGCGATCCCTCAAGCTTTGGTGCTATTCAGAAGCACTTGGAGGAGAATGGTTTCGAGGTAACTGGTGCTGAGTTCACCCGTATCCCCAACGACCTGAAGGATGTGACACCTGAGCAGCGTGAGACCATCGACAAGATGGTTGAGAAACTCGAGGACTTCGACGATGTCCAAACAGTTTACACGAATATGAAACCAGAAGAAATCGCTGAGTAAAATGATAATCCCCGCTTGATGAAGGCGGGGATTTTTTATTGATAATCTTTTTCTGTGAATACAACGTCGAGCAACACTTTTTTGGGATCTTTCTCCGAATGATAGGTATAGGCAAAACGGAATTTGTTTTCCTTATACACTCTTAACGAGGTGGTATTCTTCAGTTCGTTCTTCAATAAACTGACAAAGTCGATGTTTTTGACAATGCTATCATTATCTGCTAATCCCGTCAGACGATAATAATAATGTAGTGTATGAGTATCACTCTCGAAAGTCATACTATCGAGAGTCGTCGTGTTGTCCAACTTCACAGGACAGTTCTTCCTTGTATATTCCTTCGCCTCACGAGCACAGCGGTCTTCCAAAGACTCTTGGCAAGCGGTAAACAGGACTGTTGAGATAACAAATATCCAAAACTTTTTCATAATGAATGCTATTTTTGGGTGCAAAGATACAAAAAAAAGCAAAAATATCCGTTTTACGCTGATTTTTTTGTAACTTTGCACTTCAAAGGACATAATTTTCGATGAATCATATAAGAAATTTCTGTATCATCGCTCACATCGACCATGGTAAAAGTACCCTGGCCGATAGATTGTTGGAGTTTACGAAGACCATCCAAGTGACGGAAGGTCAGATGCTGGATGATATGGACTTGGAGCGTGAACGTGGTATTACCATCAAGAGTCACGCCATCCAAATGGAATATACATACAAAGGAGAGAAATATATTCTGAATCTGATAGACACCCCGGGACATGTGGACTTTTCTTACGAAGTATCTCGTTCTATAGCTGCGTGCGAGGGAGCTTTGTTGGTGGTGGATGCCACCCAGGGTGTTCAGGCTCAGACCATTTCAAATCTCTATATGGCCATTGACCATGATCTGGAGATTATCCCAGTGATTAATAAGATAGATATGCCCTCGGCTATGCCTGACGAGGTGGAGGATGAGATTATCGATCTGATAGGTTGTGATCGTTCAGATATCATTCGTGCATCAGGAAAGACAGGAGAGGGTGTTGAGGACATCTTGAATGCAGTCGTTGAACGTATTCCTCATCCCGAGGGTGACGAGAACGCTCCTCTGCAGGCATTGATCTTTGACTCTGTGTTCAATTCGTTCAGAGGTATCATTGCCTACTTCAAGATCGTCAATGGTGTGATTCACTCTGGCGACCTCGTGAAGTTCTTCAATACCGGTATGGAATATGACGCTGACGAGATTGGCGTGCTGAAGATGGATATGATTCCCCGTAAGGAGTTACGTACAGGTGATGTGGGCTATATCATCTCGGGAATTAAGAATTCGAAAGAGGTAAAGGTGGGTGATACCATTACTCACGTGGCAAAACCTTGTGACAAAGCCATCGAAGGATTCCAAGAAGTGAAACCGATGGTGTTCGCAGGTGTTTATCCCATCGATCCCACAGATTATGAGAATCTGCGTGCTTCGCTTGAGAAGTTGCAACTGAATGATGCCTCACTGACGTTTACGCCTGAGAGTTCTGTCGCATTAGGATTCGGTTTCCGTTGCGGTTTCTTGGGATTACTTCACATGGAGATTGTGCAGGAACGTCTGGATCGGGAGTTCGACATGGACGTGATTACGACGGTGCCCAACGTATCATATATGTGCTATACCAAACAGGGCGAAGTGAAAGAAGTTCATAATCCCTCTGGTTTGCCTGATCTGACGATGATTGAGCATATCGAGGAACCTTATATCCGAGCCTCTATCATCACTGCAGCTGACTATATTGGCCCCATCATGACACTCTGTCTGGATAAGCGAGGAGAACTCATTGATCAGCAGTATGTGAGTGGTAATCGTATCGAACTACACTTTATGTTGCCTTTAGGCGAAATTGTAATCGACTTCTATGACAAACTGAAGTCGATATCAAAGGGGTATGCTTCGTTTGACTATCATGTGGATGGTTTCCGTCCTTCAAAGTTGGCGAAGCTCGATATCCTGTTGAATGGTGAACCTGTTGACGCTCTCTCTACGCTGACGCATCAGGATAATGCAGTATCCTTTGGTCGCAGGATGTGTGAGAAACTGAAGGAACTCATTCCGCGTCAGCAGTTTGACATTGCCATCCAGGCTGCTATCGGAGCAAAGATTATTGCTCGTGAGACGGTAAAGCAGGTGCGTAAGGACGTGACGGCCAAGTGTTATGGTGGTGACGTGAGTCGTAAGCGTAAATTGCTTGAAAAACAGAAGCGAGGCAAGAAACGCATGAAACAGATCGGTAATGTGGAAGTGCCTCAGAAAGCCTTCTTAGCAGTATTGAAATTAGACTAAAAACTTTATAAAAGACCTATGCCCAGTATTAGTTTGACAACCAGAGACGTGGCGCGAGAACTGGCCCGTCGTTACAGTACAATGACGCACGAGGAGCTTGACTTACTCGAAAGCATTCTTGTGCCTATGAAATTCGCCAAAAACGAAATGGTCCTCAAAGAAGGGGATACTTGTACCAACATCTATTGGATTGTAAAAGGATTAGTTCGTCAGTATTATTATAAGAACGAAAAGGAACTCACCGAGTATATGGCGACGGAGAACTCTATTGTGATGTGTATTGAGAGTCTTTTCCGTGAACAGCCTTCACAGTTGAATATAAAAGCCTTAGAGCCTACCATTCTTATTGCTATGCCAAAGGCTGATCTGGAGGCAGTGGCTATGAAGAGTGTGAATATACAGATTCTTTATCGTAAGATTCTGGAAGAGTCTCTTATCCTGTCTCAGCATCATGCAGATATGCTGCGCTTTGAGAGTGCGCAGGATCGTTATCAGAAATTGGTAAAGAACCAGCCTCAGCTGGTACTTCGTGCACCGTTGGTGTATATTGCCAGCTATCTCCAGATGACTCCCGAGACTCTTTCACGCGTTCGTACAGCTTCTTTGATGGACGGGAAATAATGTTTTGTTTAACATCACTACCTTTTTCTTCAAGTAAAACAAGTTGTTTTACTTTGTAAAGTGGCATCTTTTTAGGTGGAATCGATGTTTCCTTTGAAGGTAAAACAAGTTGTTTTACTTTTATAGGGGATATGTCTCTCAAATAATAGGGTACGACTTGCCCACGCGGAATCTATTATATTAATAAGGTGGAAAACCTATTCAAAATGATTATTAGGTTTTATTTCATATATGTTGAATTAAGAAAAATGAGCAAAATAATGGATTCTTGTGTTTATATTTGAGGAAATTGTGTATCTTTGCAGTGTTAGAGTATATGAACGGAAGGCAGGTACTGCTTGAATTGTTAAGAAGGAAACAATAGAAATAGTCATGAATAAGATAATAGCACTGATAGGCTCCCTGACGGAGAGCTTTTACAACAACCTGATAGTGGAGGATCGCTACAGGATGATTCTCGACGGTCTGCAAGTGACGCTGCTCATTACATTCTGGGCCGCCATTTTAGGCACGCTGCTGGGCGGACTGGTGTGCTGGATGCGCATGAGTCGCAGAAAGTGGCTGCAACAGGTGGCCAAGACATATCTCGGTCTGATGTACGGTATGCCCGTGCTGGTGCTGCTCATGCTGATGTACTATGTGGTGATGGCACCGCTGGATGCTACGGGCATCGTGGTGTCCATCGTCACCTTAGCCATGAACATGTCGGCCTATATCTGCGAGATTCTTCGCACCGCCATACAGCGTATCGATCGTGGCCAGACGGAGGCAGGACTGGCCCTGGGCTTTACCGGGCGGCAGACGTTCCTCAAGATTGTGCTCCCGCAGGTGATTAAGTCTATCATGCCCGTCTATCAGGGTGAGATAGTTTGTCTGCTGAAGGAAACGAGCATCGTGGGCTTCATTGCTGTGGCTGACATGACGCATGCGTGCGATTTGATACGCTCACGCACTTTCGACGCTTTCTTCCCGCTCATCGTGACGGCTATCATCTATTTCCTCATGACACGGCTTATCGTCCTGCTGTTCCAGTCTCTGGTACAGCGCAAGCGCGTGAAAGCCGTCACTGCGGCTGTGGTGCTGATATTGTCTGGCATGCTGGGTTACGTGTCAACGATGCTGTCGGACACCGATACCGACGCTACTGCCGAAGCTGCAGACCAGTCAAGTGTTCCACCTGCATTCCAGGCGCTTAATGGCAAGAATGTGGCTGTGATT